>ERZ808278.306-NODE-306-length-36284-cov-5.691435_pt1 | contig 36284 bp, 23 predicted proteins | sample MGYA00521239_ERZ808278 | MGnify/ENA primary metagenome ERZ808278 (study PRJEB31516, sample SAMN03275600) | gut metagenome | biome: mammalia-associated habitat; material: feces | host: Papio cynocephalus | place: Kenya | collected 2012-07-17 ... | reverse complement strand
AAAAAACAGCAAAACGTAGCATCGTAAACTACACAAAATGCTTTTTAGAACAAAAGGGTATGACATGTAATCCCACCCTTCAAGGGAGTCGTTTCAACCGTACCACTTTATGAATTTCGTCCTATAACTTCCATTCACCACATTATGGGGTCGGTTAAAAGCGCCCCTCACAACCCTTATTTCGTGATTCCTGATGTGATCGAAAGTTAAATACGTTAAATATTCACCTTTTCGTATCTAATCAGAATCCATACGGCCATTTTTTTCTTTCGTTTAGGGTATATAATATTGATAATCAGCCAATAATAGATACTACTATTGCAGATAGCATGTACTCTACGATGAAGGACTTTCGGAGCTGTAAAGCCTATTTAATTTCATAAAAAACACTAACAGAATCCTATAGAGGCAATTTTAAAAAAATAAATGCTTATCCTAAAAAGCAAAGGTTAATCGGCAATCCCCCCAGCCAGCCACTTCACGCTCACCTATTAATGTGAGCTTAGAACAAATGATATTGAGCCGGATTGTACGCTCTCTAACAACACAACGAAACTTGCCGTAAAGCACACTGTGCCATCACTTTACTGTTTCCGTCACTTGTTAGCGTAAAAAGTATATACTGAATATCAATGTTATAGCACGATTTGGGCGCAACCATGAATAGTACGTATTTTATTTGTTTTTTTTGGTGGGGGAATGGTGGAGCGTAAAATGAAAAATCGCTGATAGCCTTTATGACTATCAGCGAGTGATTTTTGGAGGTCACTAGCGGAGTCGAACCGCTCTAACTGGTTTTGCAGACCAGCGACTAAACCGCTCATCCAAGTGACCATTGTAATTTATCGATACAAAATTAGTGTTTTTATTTCATATTTGCAACTGCCGCAGTCCCTTTTTTGAAATTTGAGGTGTTTTTATTTGATTTTGCGAATTGCACAACTTGTATTATGCCGTTTTTTCGTAATTTTGTAATCTTGTGCTTAGCACATTTTGTGCACTTTAATTGATAATTTTTATGGTAAAACGGCTTTTTGTTATATTTTTCTTGACGCTGGTAAGTGCTTTTGGTGCTTTTTCGCAAATTTACGACCCAGTGAAGTGGAAATCTGCCATCAAGATGACTGATGCCACGAATGGAGTGGTCACGTTTACTGCCTCGATCGAAAGCGGTTGGCATGTGTATGGCACTCATTTGCCTGCTGGAGGCCCGGAACCCACATCTGTGCAGTGGAACAATCATGGTGTGAAATTAGTGGGTGGCCTCACGCCCAACAAGGCGGTGCACAAGCAGCATGATGAAGCCTTTGACTTGGATTTGAGCTGGTGGGTAGGCTCGGTGACACTGTCGCAGAAGTTTACCGTTACAGAAAAAGACTATAAGATAGAGGGCAATATACGCTTTATGGCCTGCAACGACGACAACTGCACACCTCCTAAATCCGTGCCATTCTCTTTCAAAGGCACGGTGAAGCAAGAGGGTGCTGCGGATAATCCGTCCAGCGCATTAAGCTCTCCATCCGTAGCCGACACTGCGCCTACCGCCCCGTCAGCCCAGCCATCCTTGTCGCTTTCCGGTATGGCCGACACTACGAATGTGACCATAGACCATGACCAGCTGTGGGCTCCGGTGAAATCGGTGACCGATACGGGCGAAGCCGTTGATGATATCGCCGGGCAGTCGGTGTGGTATATATTCTGGGCGTGCTTTTTGGGTGGACTTCTTGCTCTGCTTACTCCATGCGTGTGGCCAATGATACCGATGACGGTGAGTTTTTTCCTGAAAAAGAGCGGTACTCGCACCAAGGCCATACGCAGTGCTATGGCTTATGGACTGTCGATAGTGGCGATTTTTCTGCTTCTTGGCGTGTGCTTCACTGCCCTTCTTGGCGCGAGCGCAATGAATGCCCTTGCCACCAGTGCGTGGTGCAACTTGCTGTTTTTCGCTCTGCTCGTGATTTTCGCCATTTCTTTCTTTGGCGCATTTGAAATCACGCTTCCCCAGTCGCTGAGTAATAAGATGGACAGCACCGCCAGCCGCACCACCGGGTTGATAAGCATCTTCTTTATGGCGGCCACACTGGTCATTGTGTCGTTCTCGTGCACGGGCCCCATCATCGGCACACTTTTGGTGGAAGCCGCAAGCCATGGCAGCATACTTGGACCAGTGGTGGGTATGACAGGGTTTGCGATAGCCCTTGCAATACCGTTCACCTTGTTTGCCCTGTTCCCCACCATGCTTAAGAAAATGCCAAAGTCGGGCGGATGGATGGGCACCGTGAAAGTGGTGTTAGGCTTTGCAGAGCTTGCCCTGTCGCTCAAATTCCTCTCTGTCGCAGACCTCGCCTATGGCTGGCACATCCTCGACCGCGAGACCTTCCTGGCACTGTGGATAGCGATATTTGGCACCCTTGGGCTGTATTTGCTCGGCATGTTCGGCTTCGTCAGCGATGGCGATAAGAAAAGGCCGGGCATAGGTGTGGCCCGCTTCATGCTGGCGCTCGCGGCGCTGTCGTTCACCATCTATCTCGTGCCAGGCCTATGGGGGGCGCCCTTGAAAGCGACCAGTGCATTTGTTCCGCCACTCTACACTCAGGATTTCAACCTTTACAGTGAAAAACGGGTGGAATACGCCGACTTTGACGAGGGAATGAAAGCCGCCGCAGCCCAAGGCAAACCCGTGCTGATCGATTTTTCTGGCTATGGCTGCGTGAACTGCCGGAAGATGGAGGGCGCAGTGCTCGACGATGCTTCCGTGAAAAAGACCATAACGGAAGACTTCGTGACCATTAAGCTGATGGTTGACGACAAGACACCGCTTCCACAGCCCATGACGGTGAAAGAGAATGGTGGCACCACCACGCTCACCACTGTGGGTGACAAGTGGAGCTACCTCCAGCGGCATAAATTCAACAGCAACTCACAACCCTATTATGTGGTGCTCAACGCCCAGGGCGACCTTCTCTCAGGCCCCTTTGCCTACAAAGAGGATGTGGCCGCTTTCCTCGCTTTTCTTAAGAAAGGGATGAGCCAGAAATGAGTGTACTGAATACATATGTAATATTGAGAAAATAAAAAGACAAGAATTAGATAATGCCTAAACACTCAAAAGAAGAGAAACTTCAAGCTTTCAGCGCGCTGCTCGATGTGGTGGACACTCTGCGAGAGAAGTGCCCATGGGACTCGGCGCAGACCAGCGAAAGCATTCGCCCCAACACCATAGAGGAAACGATGGAGCTTGCCGAAGCCATCATAGCCGGCGATGTGCCCAACATACGGAAAGAGCTGGGCGACGTGCTGCTACACATACTGTTCTACGCACGCTTTGGCGAAGAGAAAAACCAGTTTGACATAGCCGACGTGTGCAACTCGCTGCGGGAGAAGCTCATATTTCGCCACCCGCACATCTATGGCGAGAAAAATGCCACCAGCTCCAGCCAAGTGCGCGACCAGTGGGAGGTGATAAAGATGAAGGAGAAAGACGGCAACCGCACCATTTTGGGCGGTGTGCCCACCACATTGCCCTCGCTCATTAAAGCCGAGCGCGTGCAAGAGAAGGCTGCAAATGTGGGCTTCGACTGGGATAAGCCAGAAGATGTGTGGCAGAAGGTGCAGGAGGAGATTGGCGAAGTGGCTGCCGAATTGAAAGCCGGGCATGAGATTGACCGCGAAAAAGAGTTCGGCGACTTGTTTTTCGCCCTGGTCAATGCCGCTCGCCTGTATGGCGTGCGTCCCGACAACGCACTCGAAAAAACAAACAGAAAATTTATAGGTCGCTTCAATTACATAGAGCTGCAGGCCAAAAAGCAGGGGCGAGACCTCAATGAGATGACCCTCGCCGAAATGGACCAGCTCTGGGATGAAGCCAAAAAACAGCATTTAGGCGAATGATACTCTGTGTGACCGAGAAACCGAGCGTGGCCTCCGACATCGCTAAAATTCTGGGGGCGAATGTGCGACGCGACGGCTATTACGAAGGCAATGGCTACCGTGTGAGCTGGACATTTGGCCACCTGTGTGAGTTGAAAGAGCCCAACGACTATACCGACCTCTGGAAGCGCTGGAGTCTCGGAGCTCTGCCCATGATACCGCCACGGTTCGGTATCAAGCTTAAAGACGACGAAGGCATCAAAAAACAGTTTCATGTGATTGAGACCCTTATAAAGGACTCCACCGAGCTGATCAACTGCGGTGATGCCGGGCAGGAGGGCGAACTCATACAGCGATGGGTGTATCAGAAGGCACACTGCACCATTCCTGTGAAACGCCTGTGGATATCCTCACTTACCGACGACAGCATCCGCGAGGGCTTCAAGCATTTGCAGCCGTCGGCCAATTTCGACAACCTGTATTACGCAGGCCTGTCGCGCGCCATCGGCGACTGGATTTTAGGAATGAATGCCACGCGCCTCTACACGCTCAAATACGCCCAGTCGCGCAATGTGCTGTCGATAGGGCGTGTGCAGACCCCCACCCTTGCCCTAATAGTGGCACGCCAGCGCGAGATAGAACACTTTGTGCCCGAGGACTATTGGGAAATCAAGACCCTGTACCGTGGAGTCACCTTCAATTCCACCAAGGGACGCTACAAGAGCGAGGCCGATGCCAATGTGGTGATTGACGGCATCAAGGAGGCACCGCTCACCGTGAGCGGCATTGAGCGAAAAAAGGGAAAAGAGGCACCGCCACGGCTGTTCGACCTCACCAGCCTTCAGGTGGAATGCAACAAAAAATTCTCCTACAGCGCCGACATGACACTGCGCACCATACAGTCGCTATACGAGAAAAAAGTGACCACTTATCCGCGTGTCGACACCACTTACCTCAGCGACGACATCTACCCGAAAATCCCTGGCATCATGCAGGCTATGAGCCCGTACGCCTCACTCACTGCCCCCTTGCTGCAAGCCTCCATAAAGAAGAGCAAAAAGGTGTTTGACAACTCAAAAGTCACCGATCACCATGCCATCATACCCACCAATGTGGATCCGAGCCGAGTGATGCTCACCCGTGAAGAGAAATTGGTGTACGACCTCGTGGCCAAACGCTTTATAGCCGCCTTCTATCCAGAGTGTGAGTTCGCCACTACCACGGTGATGGCGAAAATCGGCGAGTTTGAGTTCAAGGCCACGGGGAAACAGATACTGAAAGACGGCTGGCGCGCCATCTACAACAAGGACAAGGCACAGAGCTCCGACGCAAAAGACACCGACGACAATGGCGTGATGCCCGACTTTACCGTGGGGGAGAGCGGACCACACAAGCCATCGCTGCTGAAAAAAGCCACCCAGCCGCCAAAAATGTACAGCGAGGGCACTCTGCTCCGTGCCATGGAAACGGCTGGAAAATTTGTCGACGACGAGCAGCTGCGCGACGCCATGAAAGAGAACGGCATAGGCCGCCCATCCACGCGCGCCGCCATTATCGAGACCCTGCTCCGCCGCCGCTATATCACCAAAGAGCGCAAGAGCTTAGTGGCCACCACGGCAGGCTGCCAGCTTATCGACACCATAAAAGATGAACTGCTCAAAAGCGCCAAGCTCACCGGACTTTGGGAGAACAAGCTCCGCAAGATAGAGCGAGGCGAATTCAGCGCCCAGCAGTTCATCGACGAGCTGAAAGTGATGGTCAATGAAATAGTGCTGACCGTGCTTCGCGACAATAGCGGCACCAACATAGTGGTGGAGCCTCAAGACAAGCCAAAGCCCCCCACAAAAGGTGGAGCGACGGCAAGCGAACCCAAGAAAAAGAAAACACGCGCGCCACGGGTCACCAAATACGAGCAGGTGCTGTGCCCGGTGTGTGGCAATGGCCACATGGTGAAGGGACGCGCCGCATTTGGGTGCAGCGAATGGGCAAACGGATGCCACACGGCACTGCCTTTCGCAGAATATCCTGCCGACCTCAGCCCCGCCAAACTCCGCGACGCCATCAAAAAGCAGTTTAAACCCCAAGAGAAATGAACCAGACATTAGCGGCCGACCTCTCCGATAAAGAGGTGTTTCCAATCGTGAACGAGAAAGGTGAAGTGGTGGGCAAGGCCACTCGTAGAGAGTGCCACTCTGGCAGCCGCCTGCTTCACCCCGTGGTGCATCTGCATGTGCTGAACTGCCAGGGCGACATCTACCTGCAAAAGCGGTCTGTGCACAAGTTTATCCAGCCCGGGAAATGGGACACCGCAGTGGGTGGCCACATGGACTATGGCGAAACCGTGGAGGAGGCGCTTAGGCGCGAAACCCGCGAGGAGCTCGGTTTTACCGACTATGAGCCGAGGCACCTGTTCACCTATGTGTATGACAGCGGCGTGGAGCGTGAGCTGGTGCACACATTCATCACCGAAACCGACCGCACGCATTTCGACTTCGACCCCGTGGAAGTGGACGAAGGACGCTTCTGGAGCGAGGCAGAAGTGAAGGCCGCCATAGGCAAAGGCATACTTACGCCCAACTTTGAGTCGGAATTCCTCAAAATCATAGCAGATAAATAGCGGGCAGTGGTTCACATTGCAATCTTGAGGCCACATCATTGTGCACGCCACTGAAATTTAGGGGTGTGAAATATCTTTAATTAATTTGGTAAAGCCATTTGTAGGTATTACCTTTGCCTATTAAAGTGACACAGAACAACGCTAATGATTGAGCCTATAATAGACAGCCGGGTGATAGATCAGCTTAACAAGCTGGTCAAATCCGCTCGCCACATAGTCATTACATGCCACCTGTCGCCCGACGGTGATGCCTTGGGCAGCACGCTCGGCCTTTGCCGCGTGTTACGCAATATGGGCAAAGAGGCCCATGTGGTGGTGCCCGACCAAGTGCCCCGCGCCTTGCAGTTCATCCCTTCGGTTCATGAAGTGGTGGTGTACTCGCTGTCGCAGCTCAGGGGGCGCTTTTTAGTGCGCAACGCCGATCTCATCTTCTGTCTTGACTTCAACACGCTGAAGCGCATCGACAAGTTAGGCGAAGTGATAACAAAAAGCGATGCACCACGTGTGCTGATAGATCATCACCTGGAGCCCGACAACGTGTTTGACGTGCGGATTTCGTTTCCCCACTTGTCGTCGACTTGTGAGGTGGTGTATCGCACCTTGATGCAGATGGCTCTGCTGCGCTATCTCGACACCCAGGTGGCGCAATGCCTGTATGTGGGCATGATGACTGACACGGGCAACTTCACCTACAGCAGCGACTATCCGGAAATTTATGAGATAGTGGCTCATTTAGTGTCGTATGACATCAACAAGCAGTGGCTCTACAATATGGCAATGAACACCTTCAGTGCCGACAGCCTGCGCCTTCAGGGCTATGCCTTGAGTGAAAAAATGCAGATTTTCCCAGAGGAGGGCGCTGCATTGATTACACTCTCGAGCGATGACCTTGCCCGCTTTAATTATCATAAGGGCGATACGGAAGGACTTGTGAACAAGCCTCTTTCTGTGCCTGAGGTGCAGTGGGTGATGTTTCTTCGAGAGGATGCCGAACAGATTAAGGTGTCGTGCCGGTCGGTGGGCGATTTCTCGGTGAATGATGTTTGTGCCCGGTATTTTGGTGGCGGTGGCCATAAAAATGCTGCTGGTGGCGACTTTAAGGGGACGATGGCCGAAGCGGAGGAAACGTTTCACCGTGTGCTTAACGATTTGAAGCGCGGAAAAGAGATTAGAGGTTAGAAATTAGGAATTAGAAATATAATAAGTAGATGAATACAAAAAAGATATTTTTTATGCTTGGCATAATGGCTGTGGCTCTGGGTTTCGCATCGTGCAGCAAGAACCGTAGCTATGCCGAATTGCTTAAAGACGAGCGCTTGTCGTGCAATGCCTTTTTGAGTAATTTCCGACTGGCAGATGTGCCAGCCGACTCCGTGTTTGAAGTAGGCACAGATGCACCGTTCTACCGGCTCGATGCCGAAGGCAATGTGTACATGCAGGTGCTGAAGGCCGGTGACAAAAAAAACAACAAGGCACGCAAGTCGCAGACCATCTATTTCCGATACACGCGCTACAATCTTAACGACTGGTATCAGAACGACAAGCAGTGGTCGGCGTCGGGCGGCAATGCCGACGACATGAGCATGGCCACCACTTCGTTTCAGTTCGACGACTTCACACGCCAGTCATCGGTGGAGTGGGGCGCAGGCATTCAGATGCCGCTCAAATACCTTGGCATCGACTGCGAGGTGAACCTTGTGGTTAAGTCGCAATATGGGCGGTCGGATGAAATTAGCTATGTATATCCGTTTATGTACCACTTGCGCTACTTCCCCAGCAAGGTTTAGCGGCGCGCACGCCGCTGCGGATGGCTTTTTCTCCCGCGCAATAGGAGCGAGCTAAACGACAACACTAAATTAAACTTTTAATACATCATACTTTTAATACACATTTATGTCACTTATTAAATCAATTTCTGGTATTCGTGGCACTATTGGCGGACGTGCAGGCGATGGCCTCTCTCCACTTGACATAGTGAAGTTTACCAGTGCTTATGCTACATTTATTCGCCGCACCACAAAACTATCGTCAAATAAGATAGTGGTGGGGCGCGATGCTCGCATTTCGGGCGAAATGGTGCTCAACGTGGTGGTTGGCACACTTGAAGGAATGGGGTTCGACGTGGTGAACATCGGTCTTGCCACCACTCCTACCACTGAGCTGGCTGTGGTTTGGGAAAAAGCCTGCGGTGGTATCATTATCACAGCTTCACACAATCCAAAGCAATGGAACGCGCTGAAACTGCTCAACGAAAAAGGCGAATTCCTGACCGACGCTGAAGGCAAGGAAGTGCTCAGCATCGCGGCAGCCGAAGACTTCGACTACGCAGAAGTGGACACTCTGGGCCACGAGTCGAAGACCGACTACCTCGACCGCCACATTCAAGCCGTGCTCGACTTGAAGCTCGTGGATGTGGACGCCATCAAGAAAGCAGGCTTCACCGTGGCGGTGGATGCCGTGAACTCGATTGGCGGTGTGGCCATTCCTAAGCTGCTCGAGGCACTTGGTGTGAAAAAGGTGGAGAAGCTGTTCTGCGAGCCCACTGGTCAGTTTGGCCACACTCCAGAGCCAATTCCAGCCAACCTCACTGCCATTAGCTCATTTATGAAAGAGGGCAAAGCCGATGTGGCTTTTGTGGTTGATCCCGATGTGGACCGCCTTGCTATCATCATGGAGAATGGTGAATTCTTTGTGGAGGAATACACCCTTGTGTCGGTAGCCGACTATATTCTATCAAACACCCCGGGCCCAGCGGTGAGCAACCTGTCGTCGTCGCGCGCGCTGCGTGATGTGGCAGCCAAGCACGGATGTCGCTACGAGGCTTCTGCTGTGGGCGAAGTGAACGTCACCACCCTGATGCGCAAAATAGGCGCAGTGATTGGCGGCGAGGGCAATGGCGGAGTTATCTATCCAGAACTTCACTATGGCCGCGACGCACTTGTGGGCGTGGCGCTGTTCCTCACGCTGCTTGCTAAGAGCGGGATGAAGGTGAGCGAACTCAAAAAGACTTACCCACAGTATGAGATTGCTAAGACCAAGCTCCAGCTCACTCCAGACATGGATGTTGACGCCATTCTTGCTGCCGTAGAGAAGCATTATGCTGGTGAGAAACTCACCACTATCGACGGCGTGAAGATTGACTTCCAGGACGGATGGGTGCATTTGCGCAAGAGCAATACCGAGCCTATTATCCGCATCTACAGCGAGGCCCACACCATGGCCGACGCAGAGAAGCTCGGCAACGACGTGAAAAAGATCGTGGAGTCGCTCATCTAACCCACAGTTGAGCGATTACCCGCTAAATTCTGATTTACAATATCAAACGGCCACAAAGTGAGCAAATCACCCTGTGGCCGTTTTGTTGCTATTTGGGAAAAATGTGTGGGGCGGGGCGTGTGGCTTTGGGAAAATCTTTGTAACTTTAACACGTTTTTTTCAACTACTAAAATTTTGATAAAGGGAAATGGGAGGCTTTTTTGGCACAAAACTAAAAAATAGGGAGTGTAGGGCGGAACTGTTCTATGGCACCGACTACCAGTCGCATCTTGGAACTCGCCGTGCAGGCATGGCCACGGTGAGTGATGACGGTGAGTTTTTCCGCTCTATTCACAGTCTGGAGCAAACGTATTTCAGAACCAAATTCGAGAATGAGCTCGACAAGTTTAAGGGCCGAGCGGGAATTGGCGTGATCAGCGACACCGACGCTCAGCCCATGCTCATTCATTCCCACTTAGGGCGGTTCGCACTCGTGACGGTGGCTAAAATCAACAATCAGGAAGAGCTCACGCAGCAGCTGCTGGCTGAAAATATGCACTTGAGCGAGTTCTCGTCGGGGCGGGTCAATCCCACTGAACTTGTGGCGCTCCTTATCGTGAAGGGAAAAGACTTTGTGGACGGCATTGAGAATGTGTATCGCTCCATCAAGGGATCGTGCTCGATGCTGCTGCTAACAGAGGACGGAATCATTGCCGCGCGCGACCGTTGGGGGCGCACACCGATTGTGGTGGGCAAGAGCGCCGACGGCATGGCTGTGACCTCCGAATCCACGGCATTTCCCAACTTAGGGTTTAAGACCATTCACTATGTGGGCCCAGGCGAGATTGTGCGTATCACTTCCGACGAGATGATACAGATGCGCAAGCCCGGCGACCAGATGCAGGTGTGCTCGTTCCTGTGGGTGTATTACGGATTCCCCACATCGTGCTACGAGGGGCGCAACGTGGAGCAGATGCGCAACGACTGTGGCCGCGTGATGGGCGAGACAGACGATGCTGAAGTGGACTGTGTGTGCGGAATTCCAGATTCGGGCATAGGTATGGCGGTGGGCTACGCCGAAGGGCATCATGTGCCCTACATGCGCACCATTGCCAAGTACACGCCCACGTGGCCCCGGTCGTTTATGCCAAGCAACCAAGCCATGCGCAACCTTGTGGCGCGGATGAAGCTAATCCAGAACTCTGATATGCTGAAGGGCAAGAAGTGCTGCTTCTGCGACGATTCCATAGTGCGTGGCACACAGCTGCGCGACAACACCGCCGTGCTGCTGGAGGAGGGAGCGAAAGAAATACACATGCGCATCGCCTGCCCGCCGCTTATCTATGCCTGCCCGTTTATCAACTTCTCTGCTTCCAAGAGTGAGCTTGAACTGATTACCAGGCGCGTTATCCAGGATTTTGAGGGCGACATGAACAAGAATGTGGAGGCGTATGCCACCACAGGCAGCCCTGAATATGAGCGCATGGTGAGTGAGATAGCGCGAAGGCTCAACCTCACTTCGCTGAAATTCTCTACAGTGGAGACCATAGTGAAGGCCATTGGCCTGCCGAAGTGCAAGATATGCACCCACTGCTTCGACGGCAGCTCGTTTCACACACTGAAATAGCTCCACGAGGGCATTATCCATATCATTTGACGGCAGAGAGCGCACACGAGCGCTCTCTGCCGTGCTTTTTTAGAAATAGGAGGAAAGATGTTGGGGGTGAAGTGGTTGATAATTCGGAAAAAATGATTAAATTTGAGGCTAAATTAGTTTCAATCAACATTAACAAACTCTTAACGCAACAATGCTGAAGAAAACATTAATAGCCACAGCTGCATTCGCGGCACTGCTGACCGCACAGGCAGCAACCGAAGCCACAGGCTGGCGTGCCCGCGTGGACCGGCTGATGGACAGCGGGGAATTTGCCGAGGCGTCGCAACTGATGAAGAAGCTGCCGTCGAAAGTGCGCAAGGCCAACGCCGTGACCATCGACTCGCTCAGCCAGATTATGGACCGCATACGCATGGATTTCACGCTCCTGCCAGAAGACGGGGTGAAGCAAATCCGCGAGAAGCGCCCCGATGCCACCGACCAGCAGATAGCCCAGTGGAAAAAGGTGAAGGCCATAGAGGTGATGAACATCGACGGAAAGGAAATGTGGTTTCGCAAAGCGGTGCGCAACCTGTGGCTCCTTGGCGAGGAATTTGCCGAGGCCAACAAGGCCGACAATGCAGAGGAGTGTGAGAGCTTGCGCAAATACGCGCTGCGCGCCCTCAGACAAGTGCCCGACTCAAACGGCGTGCGCGACTGGCACCATGTGAATGCCACGTTCACTCTCGATGTGAATGCCGACGCCATTCCTGCCGGCGAGACGCTGCGTGTGTGGATGCCCATTCCTTATGAAAACCTGCGTCAGAAAAATGTGAAGCTCGAAAGCAGCAACCGCCCCGTCACATGGAGCAAGGGCAGCAAGCACCACACCGTGTATATGGAGGCTACTGCTGAAAAGGGCAAGCCCACCCACTTTGAATACACCTTCAGCTACGATGTGGGTGAAAGGCATATAGCCAAGCAGGACCTGCTCACAATGGTGGAGCCATATAAGCGCACACCAGAATACATCAAATACACCAGTAGCGAATACCCTCACATCGTGATCACTGACTCTATCCGCACCCTGGCTGAATATATAGTGGGCGGAGAGGAACAAAACCCTGTGATTGCCGCCAGCCACATTTACCACTGGATAGCCTCGCGCTTCCCTTGGGCTGGTGCGCGTGAATACAGCACCATCAAGAACATTCCTGAGTATGTGCTCGAGAATGGCCACGGCGACTGTGGACAGGTGGGGCTGCTCTACATCACACTGTGCCGCGCCGCAGGTATTCCTGCACGCTGGGAGAGCGGCTATATGCTGCACCCTGGCGGGCTCAACTTCCACGACTGGGGCGAGACCTATTTTGAAGGAGTGGGGTGGGTGCCTACCGACGCTTCATTTGGCCGCACCACAGAAGATTGCGAGCAAATGCGCGACTACTACGCCACGGGTATCGACATCTACCGTATGGCCTCAAACGAGGCTGTGGGCGACAAGTTGAGCCCGGAGAAGAAATACATCCGCAGCGAGACCGTGGACTTCCAGAGTGGAGAGGTGGAATGGAGGAAAGGTAACCTCTACTACGACAAATGGGAGTCGTCGTTTAAGCTCAACAGTATGGAGCCGGTGAAGTAGAGAAGTTAGAGGTTAGAGATTAGAAGTTAGGGATTTGAAATTGGTCGTTAGCTACTAACCGCTAACCATTAAACAATAAACATACAAATATATACAATATAGCGATGAATAAGATTATCAAATTGATATGTGTGGCACTGATGCCGATGATGGGCATTTGTGCTATGGCAAACAATGCTGCCAATGTGCTGAACAGTCTTAAAGGACGCATTGCGCCCGACAAACGCACTGCCATCTGGGAGGTGCAGTCGTTCACCAGTGGCGACACGGTGGCGGTGACTGGAACCGTTGGATACCAGGAGCAAAAGGCTGCCATCAGCAAAGAGTTGGCTGATAGCGGTTTCTCAAATGTGGTGAATTTGGTGCGTGTGCTTCATAGCTCTGTGCCAGCCGATAAGCAGTGGGCTCTGGTGAAACTTTCTGTGGCGAGTATGCGCACAGAGGGCAAGCATGCGGCGGAAATGGCCACACAAGGCATTATGGGGCAGCCTGTGAGGGTGATTGACTGCTCTTCCGACTGGTACCGCGTGCAGACCCCCGACGGCTACATCTCCTATGTGCCAGAATCGTCGCTGATTTGCCGCAGCGAGAGCCAGTTGAAGGCTTGGCGTGCAGCAAAGCGCTACATTGTCACTGTGTATGGTTCGCGGCTTGTGACAGAGCCTTCAGGCGATGAGACTGTGACTGACCTGGTGATGGGCAACATCTTAGAATACAAGGGCGAGAAGGGCAAGTGGATTCAGCTCGCCACGCCTGATGGCCGCCTTGGCTGGATTCTCAAGAGCGAAGTGGCAGATTTTGCAAAGTGGGCAAAAAAGGATCTTGACCTAAACACTGTGCTCAAGACCGCTCGCCGCATGCTCGGCTCTGGCTATCTGTGGGGTGGCACTACTACCAAACTGACCGACTGCTCCGGCCTTGCCAAGGTGAGCTATTTCAGCAGTGGCGTGATTTTGGCTCGCGATGCCTCGCAGCAGGCTCTTTATGGACTGAAGATAGCAGGCAATGAGTGGCAGAAGTGTCAGCTTGGCGATTTGCTGTTTTTCGGCACAAAATCGGGCCGTGTGACCCATGTGGGCATCTATATGAGCGACGGTAAATATATCCACTGCTCAGGACAGGTGAAAATCAACAGCCTTGACCCCGCAGATCCCTCCTATCTATACTCACCACTTTCAGCAAGTCGCATAGCTGGAGAGGTGGGCACACCATGCATCACCTATGTTCGTAACCATCCGTGGTACTTTTAGAGAAATATAAATTATAAAATATAGCATTTTGATTATGTCAATCGATCGTAGAAAATTCATTTTAGGCGCAGGTCTTGGTCTTGCCGCAGCGGCATCTCCAATCTCGCTTTCAGGCGCTCGTAAAGCCCCTGCCAAAATCAAGCGCAGTGGCAAGCTCAAACTTAAATTCTTCCCTTATGAGCTGAAGTTGAAGCACGCCTTCAATCTCGCCAAGTACAGCCGCACCACCACCCCCGACGTGCAGGTGGAACTTGAGTACGACGGTGTGGTAGGCTATGGTGAGTGCTCCATGCCCCCTTATCTGGGCGAGAGTGTGGATAGCGTGTGCAAATTCCTCGGCAGCCTCAATCTGGAGCAGTTTACTGATCCTTTCCGCAAAGAAGATATCCTGGCTTATGTGGAAAGTGTGGCTCCCAACAACCGCGCGGCAAAGGCAGGTGTGGACATAGCGCTCCACGATCTTCTGGGCAAGCTCATGGGACAGCCATGGTATAAAATATGGGGATTGAACCCGGAAAAGGCGCCACTCACCACCTGCACTATCGGTATCGACACCGACGATGTGGTGCGCCAGAAGATGACCGAGACCTACGATTTCAAGCTCATTAAAGTGAAAATGGGGCTTGGTGGCATTGAAAAGGACAAGCACCTCTATGAGCTGGTGCGTAGCATCCGCCCCGAGGTAAAGCTCTATGTGGACGCAAACCAAGGTTGGAAAACCAAAGAGGAGGCTCTTGAGATGGCTGAATGGCTCGCCGACAAGAACTGCCTCTTTGTGGAGCAGCCGCTCGACAAGACGATGCCGCTCGACGACACAGCTTGGCTCACCGAGCACTCTCCGCTGCCTATCGTGGCTGACGAGGCATTCCAGCGCCTGCCCGACATCCGTCGCTTCCACGGCGTGTATTCGGGTATCAATATTAAGCTGATGAAGAGCACGGGCATGAATGAGGCTTACAAGATGGTGACCTTAGCGCGTGCGCTCGACATGAAGATAATGATTGGCTGCATGACCGAGACCTCGTGCGCCGTGACTGCCGCCGCCCAGCTCTCGCCACTTTGCGACTGGGCCGACCTTGACGGCAACTGGCTCATCGCTAACGACCGCTTCGACGGCATCAAGATTGTGAACGGGCAGGTGACCGTGCCTGCCAATCGTCCAGGCATCGGGGTGAAACTGGTGAAGTGATCCGCAGCTGTCATAACCTTTTAAGGAAGGGGCTGTGTCAAAATTGTAGTAATCTCCGATTTTGGCGTGGTCCCCTCTTTTCATATAGAGCCATGAAACTCTACTGATGCAAAATGCTCCATATCTGTTTGAAGATGTAACAAACGTGTAACAATTTGCGTGAAAACGCGTTGCCGATTTAATTGTTACAGCTTTGTTATAATTGAATACATTATTTACCATACTTTTGCAGCGAAAAGAAAAAGGACAACACTATATGATAATACGCAGACGCTATGTCAGATGTTCCAAAAATATTAGTTGTTGACGACGAACAGTCGATTTGCTACGTGCTGAAACTCAACCTTGAGCTTGAAGGGTTCAGCGTGGACACTGCCTGCTCAGCTGAGGAGGCTTTGAAGAAGCGCCTCGAACGCTACGACCTGTTTCTCCTGGATGTGATGATGGAGCGAATGTCGGGCTTTGAGCTGGCAAAGCTGATTCGCGGCAGGCGCGAGCTCAAGTCGATACCCATTATCTTCTGCACGGCGAAAGACTCGGAGGACGATATGCTCGAGGGGTTCGACAGCGGTGCCGACGACTATATTCGCAAGCCTTTTTCTATGCGCGAACTGGTGGCGAGAGTGAAGAGTGTGCTCCGACGCAGCGGACGCTACGCCAAGAGCGAGGTGCTGGAGTTTGATACGCTCTCCCTCAATGTGGCCACCAAAGAGTGCTTTGTAGATGGAAAACAAGTATCGCTCACCACCACAGAGGCCGACTTGCTGGCGTTTTTCCTGCAAAACCCCGACAAGGCTTATTCACGCGCCGAGATTCTCAACAGGGTATGGGACTCGGACGTGTGTGTGATTGACCGCACAGTGGACGTGAATGTGGGCCGACTACGTAAAAAAATCGGTAGATATGGAGAAAGAATTATCACCAAACAAGGATTTGGTTATGGTTTCAAAACCAAGGATTAGTGTGCACACGCGCATCTTCCTGCTGATCATGTTCTTCACATGGTCGCTGGCTCTGGTGTTCTTCGCCTTGCAGTATTCCCGTGAGGTGGATTTCAAGACAGAAGTGCTCGACAGCCGTCTGCAGATGGAAAATATGCGCATCCTTAATTACATCGGCAAGGACAATAGCAAGCAGATCACTCCAGAGGCCTTGAAGGAGATAGGGATTGACGACTCGCTGCGCGTGTCGATTATCGATTTCTCCGGCAGGGTGATCTACGACACTAATTCCGCTAACGTGAAAGAAAACCACCTCAACCGCAAAGAGGTGAAAGAGGCCATCAAGTATGGCCATGGCTTTCAGAAGCGCCGAATTTCCTCCACCGATGCACGCCAGTATTTCTACTCCGCCACCCGGGGCAACGGCATTGTGGTGCGCTCGGCACTGCCTTATAACCACACTTTGGTGGACACGCTGAAGGCCGATCCAGTGAATAGCAACCTCATCATCGTCATAGCCTTGCTGATGACGGTGCTGGCATGGCTCGCCTCCTACCGTGTGAGCCGTAGCGTGAAGAACCTCCGCAAATTCGTGTCGGCTGCCGAATACGACGACATTGATGACTACGACACCAAGCAATTCCCTAACGATGAGCTGGGCGAAATATCGGCACATGTGGTGAACCTGTATAAGAACTTGAAGGTGACCTCGGAGCAGCGCGACCAGAATTTGCGCGAGGCCATGTATGAGCAGAGTGAGAAAAACCGGATTAAGCACCAGCTCACCAATAATATCAGCCATGAGATTAAAACTCCAGTGCACGTGATTCAGGCTTGCCTTGAAACGCTGGAGAACAACGCCGATGCACTGCCCGCCGATGCCAAGAAGCAGCTTCTCGACACTTCCTATGAGAATGTGAAGCGGCTTACGGCTCTACTGTCCGACCTGTCGGTGATTACACGCATTTCCGACGCTCCGGAAAAGATAGAGAGCGCTATGGTGAATGTGTCGGACGTGATCAAGAAGGTGGTGCACGAGATGAAGGTGTTCCCTCCTGAAAAGCGGATGCGTATCCACGTTGATGTGCCCGATGATGTGATAATCAAAGGCAACGCTTCGCTGTTAGAGTCGATATTCCGCAACCTGATGGTTAACTCGTTCAACTACAGTGGCGGCCGCGACGTGATGGTGAAACTGAAGGCGACCACGCCAGAATATTATGTGTTCACCTTCAGCGACAATGGCGTGGGAGTGGCTGAAGAGCACCTGCCTAGGCTGTTTGAGCGCTTCTACCGTGTGGATACCGGGCGGAGCCGCAGCATGGGCGGCACGGGCCTCGGGCTGTCGATTGTGAAGAATGCCGTGGCTTTCCACCAAGGAAAAATTACCGTGCGCAACCGCGATGGCGGAGGCTTGGAATTTGAATTCTCTTTAGCAAAGCAATTGATTGAATAACATTTATTTACGGTTACTTTTCAGGGGCGGTAAAATGCCTTTGATAGCCATAACTATACTTAAAAATAATCACTGGCAGGGGGATAATGATGTGCTGCCTTGCCAATCAGAAAACAGAAAAACAAACATTAACTTATATAAATTTAAACGAACAATATTATGAGTCCAGTATTTACAGTAATTGTAGTGATTCTTGCTATTCTGGCGATTGTGGATTTGATAGTGGGCGTGTCGAACGACGCCATCAACTTCCTGAACTCTTCGTTAGGCTCAAAAATAGCACCTTACCGAACCATTATCAGTGTGGCCGCAGTTGGCATTTTAGTGGGCGTGCTCACTTCTCACGGCATGATGGAGGTGGCGCGCAACGGCGTGTTCCATCCCGAAATGTTCACGTTCACGGAGATTATGTTCCTGTATGTGGGCGTGATGCTTACCGATGTGGTGCTGCTCGATGGCTTCAACAAGCTCGGCCTGCCCACCTCCACCACCGTGTCGATGATATTCGAGCTGCTCGGTGCAGCAGTGGCTGTGACCGTGTTTAAGATTTATTCCTGCGACCTCTCTGCCGGTATCGGTGAGTTTGTGAACGGAGGCAAGGCATTGGGAATGATTTCCGCCATTCTCGTGTCGGTGGTGCTGTCATTCATCGTAGGCTCTGTGATTATGTATTTCTCTCGCCTGCTTTTCACCTTCCGCTACGCCAAGCAGTTTGCACGCTGGGGCGCAGTGTGGTGCGGAGTGGCACTGGTGGGAATCATCTACTTTGCCATGTTCAAGGGCTTGAAAAATTCAGGTCTGATTACCGAGGAAATCTCAGGCTTTATTTCAAATAATATAGGCGTGGTGCTTGTAAGCGTATGGGCAGTGGCGTCGCTCTTGCTCTTTATTCTCCAAAAGTTGGGTGTGAGCATTCTGAAAATCACCATTCTCAGCGGCACTTTCGCATTGGCGCTTGCCTTTGCCGGCAACGACCTGGTGAACTTCGTGGGTGTGCCTTTGGCTGGCCTTGACGCTTACAAGCTGGCACAAGACGGTGGCACCTCTATGATGATGGGTGGTCTTAACGACCCGAAGATGGTGAACATCGGATTTCTCGCTATAGCCGGTGTGGTGATGGCGCTTACACTATTCTTCTCGAAGGACGCCAGGAAGGTGTCGCAAACCGAGCTTACCCTTGCCTCACAGCAGGAGGAGGACGAGCGCTTCAGCTCCACTCCTTTCTCGAGAGCGCTTGTGCGCTACGCTGTGAGGCTTAATGAATGGTACAGTAAAGTGCTTCCAGCCAAATGGGTGGATGCCATCAACCGCCGTTTTACACCGCTGAGCGATGAGGAAAAGGGCGGACGCACCTACGACCTCATCCGCGCCGTGGTGAACCTCGCCGCAGCCTCCATCTTGATTTGTATCGGCACCTCGTTGAAGCTGCCACTCTCTACCACCTACGTGGTGTTTATGGTGTCGATGGGCTCGTCGCTTGCCGACAGGGTGTGGGGCCGTGACAGTGCCGTGTACCGCATCTCTGGTGTGATGGTGGTGATTATGGGCTGGTTCGTGACAGCATTTGTAGCTTTCGTGATGTCGTTCATCATCACCACACTCCTGATGGTTGGTGAGGGTTACGCGCTTGCCGCCCTGGTGCTTTTGGCCGCCTACATCCTGCTCAAGCGCTTTATCGCAAAAAGTGATGTGGTGGAGACCAGCTCAGAAGAGGAGCATCTCATTGCCGACAACGACGCGCCGGAAGATGTGCTCTACAACTGCACGCAGATGGTGGTGAATACAATGAACCAGGCCTCGAGCATCTACAACCGTATGCTGGTGTCGCTCTTCACTGAGAACCGCAAGGGGCTGAAAGAAGTGGTGACACAGAGCGAGCGTATGTATGAGGAGGCCAACCACCGCAAGTATGAAATCTGCTCTACGGTGAAAAAGCTCCAAGAGCAGCACATCGAAACCGCCCATTATTATGTGCAGATTGTGGACTATGTGTGCGAGGTGTCGAAGGCACTGCTGCACAGCACGCGCCCTGCCTACAACCACATCAACAACAATCACCGTGGCCTGTCGGAGGAGCAAATCCACGACTTGAAGCTGATCAACGATAAAGTGGACGCCATCTTTACCCAAATCTCGGATATGCTTGCAAAGAAGGACTTCAGCCGCCTCGACGATGTGATGGTGATGCGCGACGACTTGTTCGACACCATCGCCGAAACCATCAAGAACCACATTAAGCGAGTGCGCAACGATGCCACCTCAAGTTCCCGCGCCAGTGCGCTGTTCCTTAACATTCTCAGCGAAACGAAGACGATGGTGCTTCAGGCGCGCAACATGATTAAGAGTGAGGCATACTTTCTCAATGCCATCAAGGAAATGAACTGATTTAAACAACGAAACCTTTAGGCTTTATAATTTGGAAATTTAGTTAGTAGAAGTAAAAAATATATGTTTTTCAGCTTCTGCGATTGGGGCCGCTCTGAAGTGATTTCAGGGTGGTCCTTTTCTTGTGCGCTACCTTAGCGGAACCTTAGCGGAACTTCAGATTTTTTTTGAAAAATGTGATGACGAATGGTGTGTGAATGAAGATATATGCGTATCTTTGCGTGATATTTGCAACTTTATATTTTTTATTGAATCATACCTACACAAATCAGATTGACTAATGGAAATTATCGGTAAGATTATACTTAAATTGCCTCTACAGACAGGCGTGTCGAAGGCTGGTAACAACTGGTCGAAACAAGAATATGTACTCGAAACTCAGGATAACTTCCCCAAAAAGGTGCATTTCGACTTTTTTGGTGACCGCGCCAACCAATACGACCTGCAAGTGGGCCAGATGGTGAAATTGAGCTTCGATATAGAGAGCCGCGAATACAACGGTCGCTGGTACACCTCCATTCGTGGATGGAAGGCTGAGCCAGCCGATGCGCAGGCGCCCGTATATCAAGGCGCGCCAGAAGTGGGCGGCGCGCCAGTGGCTGCACCTGCTCAGGCAGCCGCTGCACCAGCCCAGCCTGTGATGAATAATGATTTTATGGCACCTGCAGACAATAGCTCCGACGACCTTCCTTTCTAAGGCAATAGCTATATAGGAATAGCGTAGCACATATTTAACCTACAAATCAACTGGCAGGTGAGGGGCGTGCTGCATAACAAAATAAAGCAGAAGAATTTCATTCTTGGAGTTCTTCTGTTTTGATTTTATGGTAGAGGTTTCAGAATTGCCCCCTCTAATATTTGATGGTGTCGAGGGCTTTTTTGAGTTCCAGAAGCTGCGACTTTACCGATTTGAGGCGGTCGATCACCTCAAATTGCTTCGACACGCCGTCGCGGTTGCGGCGAATCATGGCCTGTGCGGCATCGAGCTTCAGTCCCTTCTCCTTCACTAAAAAGTGGATCATCTTGATGGTCTCTATGTCTTTAGGGGTGTACAGTCGGGTGTTTTTCGCGTTACGGGTGGGCTTGATAATGGTGAATTCCTTTTCCCAGAACCGTAGGGTGGAGGTGGGAATACCTAAAATTTCAGCCACATCGCCGATGCGGTAAAATCGTTTGTTCAGTTCGTCTGTAATTACCATTGCTCTCGTGTTAGTTTTGCCACTGGGCATTTGCATAAATAGCAATTTCGCAGTAACTTTGCACATTAAATTTGGGTGTAAAGTTATGAAATTAGTTCCGATATACCCAATGTTCTTCCGAAAAATATTATTTGATAATACATTATATGTTGACAGCTAACGAAATTAGAGAATCGTTTAAAAACTTCTTTGCGAGCAAGGGGCATCAAATTGTGCCATCCGCTCCAATGGTTGTGAAAGACGACCCGACATTGATGTTCACCAATGCCGGCATGAACCAGTTCAAGGATATTATTTTAGGCAATAAGAAGCCACAGTGGCGCCGCGCCACCGACAGCCAGAAGTGCCTGCGCGTGAGCGGCAAGCACAACGACCTGGAGGAAGTGGGCCACGACACTTACCACCACACCATGTTTGAGATGCTGGGCAACTGGTCGTTTGGCGACTACTTCAAGCATGAGGCCATAGACTGGGCATGGGAATATTTGGTGGACGTTCTGAAAATCGACCCTAAGAACCTATATGCCACCGTGTTTGAGGGCAGTGAGGCTGAAGGGCTTGAACGTGACAATGAGGCATCGAGCTATTGGGAGGCTCACCTTCCCAAAGACCATATCATCAATGGCAACAAGCACGACAATTTCTGGGAAATGGGCGACACAGGTCCTTGCGGCCCTTCAAGCGAAATCCATATCGACTTGCGCGATGAGGAAGAGAAGGCAAAAGTGCCCGGGGCCTCGCTCGTGAACAAAGACAACCCGCTGGTGATAGAAATCTGGAACCTCGTGTTCATGCAGTACGACCGTCACGCCGACGGGTCGCTCCATCCGCTTCCCGCCAAGGTGATCGACACTGGCCTGGGCTTTGAGCGCCTGTGTATGGTGATGCAAGGCAAAAAGAGCAACTACGACACCGACGTGTTCCAGCCTCTGATTAAGGCTGTGGGCGATATAGCCGGTGTGAAATATGGCGCCGACAAGGACAAGGACGTGGCTATGCGTGTGATTGCCGACCATGTGCGCGCTATCGCATTCTCCATCGCCGACGGCCAGCTTCCAAGCAATGCCAAAGCCGGTTATGTGATTCGCCGCATTCTGCGCCGCGCCGTGCGCTACGGCTTCACGTTCCTCAACCAGAAGGAGGCGTTCATGTATCGCCTGGTCGATACCCTCATTGAGTCGATGGGCGCGGCATATCCAGAGCTTCCAGCCCAAGCCGACCTCATCAAGCATGTGATTAAGGAAGAGGAGGATTCGTTCCTCCGCACGCTTGCCACTGGCATCAAGATGATAGAGGACATCATTGCCGACACGAAAAAGGCGGGCAAGACTCAGATTCAAGGTGTGCAGGCGTTCACGCTCTACGACACCTACGGATTTCCTCTCGACCTCACCGAGCTTATCCTTAAAGAGAATGGAATGACTGTGAGCGAGGAAGAGTTCAATTCCGAAATGGCAAAACAGAAGGCACGCGCACGCAATGCCGCCCAGACCGAGACCTCCGACTGGGTTGTGCTCAGTGAGGGCAACACCGAGTTTGTGGGTTACGATTTGCTGGAATGCGACACCGAGATTCTGCGTTACCGCAAGGTGACCCAGAAGACCTCCTCATACTATCAGCTGGTGCTCTCACGCACACCATTCTATGCCGAGATGGGCGGTCAGGTGGGCGACAAAGGCACCCTCACCGCTGGCGACGACGTGGTGGAAGTGACCACCACCAAGCGCGAGAACAACCTGCCCGTGCACATTGTTAAAAAGCTCCCTGCCGATGTCACTGCCACATTTAAGGCCGCGGTCAACAAAGAGGCGCGTATGGCCATCTCCTGCAACCACACCGCCACACACTTGCTGCACGCTGCGCTTCGCCAGGTGCTTGGCACCCACGTGGAGCAAAAAGGTTCGCTGGTGGACGCCAAGATGCTGCGCTTCGACTTCTCCCATTTTAAGAAACTCAGCCTTGAGGAAATCCGCGAGGTGGAGCGAGTGGCCAACGCCATGATTCGCCAGGCTATTCCACTGGAGGAACACCGCAATATGCCTATCGACGAGGCTAAAGCCCTGGGTGCCATGGCCTTGTTTGGCGAGAAATATGGCGACAAGGTGCGCGTGGTGAAATACGGTCAGTCGGTAGAGCTGTGCGGTGGCACACATGTGCCCAACACGGGCAACATTGGCTTTGTGAAAATCCTCAGCGAGAGCAGCATTGCTGCTGGCGTTCGCCGTATTGAGGCGGTCACTGGCCAGGCGGTGGAAGATATGATTTATGGCATGGAAGATGTGGTGATCAAGCTCCGCTCCCTGCTCAACAACGCTCCCGATGTGGTGTCGGCTGTGGCTAAGTCGCTCAATGAGAACACCACTCTTCAGAAGCAGGTGGAGGGGTTCGTGATGGAAACCGCAAAAAAATTGAAAACCGACATTTACAACAATGCTGAAGATATAGCAGGCACCCGTGTGCTGAAGATATATGGCGTGCTCGACCCCAATGTGGTGAAGAGCACCGTGTATATGGTGAAGTCGGAGAATCCAGAGAACACCGTACTGCTCGCCGCTACCCGCATGCACGGCAAGCCCACGCTCACCATCTACGTGAGCGACGACCTCGTGAAGAAAGGCTTTCACGCTGGCAAGATGATCCGTGAGGCCGCCAAGGTGATTCAAGGCGGCGGTGGCGGCCAGCCAGGATTTGCACAGGCCGGCGGACGCAACGAAGATGCTATCAGCCTTGCCATGGAGAAGATGGAGGCTCTCGTAGCCGAGGTGTAACGTGAAGGTGGATAAGGCGTGGCCAGCCATAGCCCCCGACCTCAAGAAAGCAAAAATATAAAATTGCCCCATATTTTCACCACAGCCCCATGTGTGCTATTCGCCCCATGGGGCTGTGGTTCTTTTTTCTTGTCAGAACTGCCGGCTCTCATAAGCTGGCCATCACTGTGTCTTACAGTTTCCATGCGCCATCGTTTTGAGGCACCGCAAAGGATATGCGTGGCGGTGATAGTAGGAGAGAAAAGCGGAAAAGTGGTCAAAATTGCACATAACCTTTGCTTTGTGCAGAAAAAATGATAACTTTGTTTAAGTTTTTCAGAAAAGGGAAAATTATTTTTTAATTTAATTTTTAGAATCTATGAAAAAGATTATTCTGTTAGCAGTTGCTGCTCTTGGTTTTACAGCAGCTCAGGCTCAGGTCACTTTGGAGGGATCCAAACTGACTGACAACATTTCTTTCACACTTAAAGGCGGTGCCGTGTCACCATTCCAGCATTACGCATTCTTCAAAAATGCCCGTGGCATTTTTGGCGCTGAACTTCGCAAGCAAGTGACCCCAATCCTCGGTTTAGGTGTCGAAGGCGAGTGGACTGTGAACACCTCAAGCTGGGGCAAGGCTCCTGCCAACGTATGGCAGTCGGCTCTCGGCGTGAAGAGCAACAATATGATTGACCACCAGTTTGTGGGCGGTTTCGCCACTTTCAACCTCTCTAACTTCTTCGGCGGCTACAAGGGCGCACCACGCGCTGTGGAAGTGGAAGCTGTGGTGGGCGCAGGATGGCTGCACGCTTACCAGAATGGCGCCGACGTGACCGACGAGAACTCTTGGTACACTAAATATGGCGTGAACTTTAACTTCAACCTCGGTGAGAGCAAGGCTTGGACCATCTCACTGAAGCCTGCCATTCTCTGGGACATGAACGGCGACGTGAAGAAGGTGGAGCGCAAGGGTGGCATTGGCACTAACGCTCAATCCAGCCGCTACAATGCCAACAGCGCTGTGGTGGAAATGGAAGCAGGTCTCACCTACCACTTCAAGAACAGCAATGGCGCCCGCTATTTCACTGTGTGCCCAAAGCAGTACACCCAAGCCGATATCGACGCACTCAACAGCCAAATCAACTCTTTGCGCAACAACCTCAACAACGCACAGTCTGACCTCGACGCTTGCAACGCTCGCGCCGCTCAACTCGCCCGCGACCTTGAGGCTTGCAAGGCTCAAAAGAGCAAAGTGACTGAAGTGGTGAAGGTGAAGGAAACCCAGGTGAAGAGTGCATCACTCGAGACCAACGTATTCTTCAAGCAAGGCAAGAGCGTGATTGAGCGCGCACAGCAGCCTAACGTGGAGCGTGTGGCTACATTCTTGAAGAACCACAAAGACGCTACAGTAACTATCAAGGGCTACGCTTCTCCAGAAGGCTCTGCCGAAATCAACAAGAAGCTCGCTGAGGCTCGTGCCAACGCTGTGAAGGATATGCTTGTGAAGACATACAAGGTGAAAGCTAACCGCATTCAGGCTGAGGGCCAGGGCGTGGGCGACATGTTCTCCGAGCCAGACTGGAACCGTGTGTCGGTTTGCTACATCAACACCAACGAAAAGTAAAACGAATCGCGGCTTTAGATTTCCGACAGCCATCGACTGAATGAAATTCGCTAAGTAACATGCTCCCTGTGCACCAAGATATGCGCAGGGAGCTTTTTTTGTGTATCACCGAAATAATTGCTAATTTTGCACGACAACAAACACTACGCAATAATTTATGGGATTAATCGACGATAAAAATATCATCAATGCGCTCGACGATGAGACTGCTGTGCTTGTAGGACTGATTACTCCTCAGCAAAACGAGATGAAGACTAACGAATATCTCGACGAGCTGGAGTTTCTTGCCGACACTGCCGGGGCGCGCACGGTGAAGAAGTTTCTTCAGCGGTGCGAGGCGCCAAACAGCACATCGTATGTGGGAAAGGGAAAGCTGGCCGAAATCAAGAACTACATTGATGAGCATGAGGTGAACATTCTGATTTTCGACGACGACCTCTCGCCCAAGCAGATAGCGCACATTCAGAAAGAGACTAAGGTGAAGGTGCTCGACCGCACCAGCCTTATCCTTGATATTTTCGCACGCCGCGCCCAGACCGCCAATGCTAAAATGCAGGTGGAGCTTGCGCAGTATCAATATCTGCTCCCGCGCCTTACCGGTATGTGGACGCACTTGGAGCGCCAGCGTGGCGGTATCGGTATGCGTGGACCGGGTGAAACGCAGATTGAGACCGACCGCCGCATTGTGAAGACTAAAATTTCACTGCTGAAGCAGAAGCTCGCCGACTGGGACAAGCAGAAGGTGATTCAGCGCAAAAATCGTGGCAAGCTCACTCGCATTGCCCTTGTGGGATACACGAATGTGGGCAAGTCCACACTGATGAATGTGCTGAGCAAGAGCGATGTGTTTGCCGAAAACAAGCTGTTTGCCACGCTCGACACCACGGTGCGTAAAGTAGTGATAGAGAATCTTCCATTCCTCCTTACCGACACGGTGGGCTTTATTCGCAAGCTCCCGCACCACCTTGTGGACTCGTTTAAGACCACGCTCGATGAGGTGCGCGACAGCGACATTATGGTGCATGTGGTGGATATTTCACACCCTCAGTTTGAGGAACAGGTGGAGGTGGTGAACAAGACCCTCCAGGAAGTGTGTGGAGCGGGCGACAAGGAGATGATCATGGTGTTTAACAAAATCGACCAGTTCTCCTATGTGCAGAAAGACGCCGACGACCTCACGCCGCGCCTGCGCGAAAATATCCCCCTCGAGGAGCTCAAAGAGACTTGGATGGCGCGCATGAACAATAACTGCGTGTTCATTTCGGCAAAGACGGGGGAGAACATCGACGAGCTGAAGCGTATGCTCTACGAGAAGGCTAAGCAGGTGCACATGCAGCGTTTCCCCTACAACGATTTTCTTTACCAGACCTACGACCACCTCACTGAAGAATAGCATCACCTGAAGAAATAGCGCAGCCCAGAAGTGTTTATTCCACCTCTGGGCTGCATTTTATTTTTAGTAAAGTGGTTTGTGTGCAGAATTATTCAGGCTCTTTTTTAGGACTGTTCTGTGGAGGGCTGCTGAGCCGCCGTGGTGTTAGTGCCGGCGATGTTGGCGTCGGCGCTTTCCGAGGCATGCTCTTTAGCGGCCTTTGCGGCATCGGCTTTTCGCTTGCGCTCTTGAGCCACCTCCTGAAGCTGCTCGGTGCGGCTTTTCCACGGGCGCTTGCCGAATATGGCCTCCACATCCTTAGCGTAGATCACCTCTTTCTCCATGAGCGCATCCACCACCTTGTGGTGCTCTGCGGCGTGGGTCGAAATCAGCTCTTTGGCGCGGGCGTACTGCTCGTTCACGATGCGGGAAGTCTCCTCGTCGATGAGGCGAGCGCGCTCATCGCTGTACGGGCGCTGGCCGAGCTGTCCCTTAGGGTCGTAATAGGATATGTTAGGCATCTTTTCGCTCATGCCGTAATACATCACCATATTCCGCGCAATGCGTGTGGCTTGCTGCATATCGTTGAGCGCACCTGTGCCGATAGTGCCTAAGAACAGCTCCTCAGCTGCACGTCCACCCATAAAGGTGCATATCTGGTCCAGAAAATCCTGTTTGGTGTAGCCCACTCTTTCCTCTGGCAGTGTCATGTTCACGCCTAAAGCCTGCCCACGTGGCACGATGGAGATTTTCACAAGCGGTGTGGCGTGCTCCAGCAGCCAGATGGTGGTGGTGTGCCCGGCCTCGTGTACGGCAGTGTCGTACACATCTTGCCGTGTCATCAGCATCGACTTGTTTTCTAAGCCCATCGTCACCTTGTCGATAGCCTCGTTGAAGTCGGCCATCGTAACGGCATCGCGATTCTCACGTGCCGCCATGATAGCCGCCTCGTTGCACACATTGGCAATCTCAGCGCCGCTCATGCCGGTGGTCTGGCGCGCAAGTAGACTCACATCGACCGACGAGTCCACCTTCACTTTTTTCAAGTGCACCTTGAATATGGCCTCACGGTCGGTGAGCGCAGGCAAAGTGACGTGCACCTTGCGGTCGAAACGCCCGGGGCGGAGCAGGGCATCGTCCAGAATGTCCTCACGGTTGGTGGCAGCCAGCACGATTACACCGCTTGCGCCGTCGATGCCGTCCATCTCGGTGAGCAGCTGGTTGAGTGTCTGGTCGTGCTCGCTGTTGAAGCCTTCATTGCTGCGCTTAGTGCCCACGGCGTCGATTTCGTCGATAAACACCACGCAGGGCGCTTTCTCCTTAGCTTCGGCAAAAAGCTCGCGCACACGCGATGCGCCCACGCCCACAAACTTCTCCACAAACTGGGAGCCCGAGCGAGAGAAGAACGGCACATTGGCCTCGCCAGCCACCGCTCTTGCGAGCATCGTCTTGCCCGTGCCCGGAGGACCTACCAGCAAGGCGCCCTTTGGCACCCTGCCGCCCAGTCGGCTGTATTTTTCGGGATTTTTCAGGAAGTCCACAATCTCAGTCACTTCCTGCTTGGCTTCTTCCATACCTGCCACATCGGAGAATTTGATGGAGCCCACTTCGCTCTGCTTGTCTTCCAGTCCTTTGCGGATGCCCTCGATAGCGTCCACGAAATACTGGCGCTCCACAGCCTCGGCATCTTTAGTGGTGGCGTTGAGTGCTGCGTCGTTGCACACTTTGGCTATGTCGGCGCCGCTGAATCCGGAGGTTATTTTGGCCAAGTCAGCCACGTCCACATCATCGGCCACCTTCACGTCCTTCAGGTAGAGGCGGAAAATTTCCTCCCGTTCTTCGGCATTTGGCTGCGCCACATAGATATGGCGGTCGAGGCGGCCCGGACGCAGCAGCGACTTGTCGAGGGCGTCCTGGTTGTTGCAGGCAGCCAGCACAATCACGCCGCTGTTGTTACCCATGCCGTCCATTTCCACGAGCAGCTGCGACAGTGCGGGGGTGCGGCTCTGGTCGGCCATCACCTCGCTGCGCTTGGCGCCTATGGCCTCAATCTCGTCGATAAACACCACGCAGGGCGACTTTTCGCGCGCCTCCTTGAAGATGGCGTGCAGCCTGGCTATGGGGTCGGAGTATGGATTGGCCAAATCGGGGCCGGTGACCGACACGAATGGCACATCAGCGCCATTGGCCACCGCTTTGGCAAGCAGCGTCTTGCCTGTGCCGGTAGGGCCCGACAGCAGCACACCGCGCGGAATCTTTGCGCCTAAGCGTGTGTAATAGTCGGGACGCTTCAAAAAGTCCACTATCTCCAGCATCTTCCCTTTCGACTTCTTCACGCCCGCCACATCGTCGAAAGTGACGTTGTTGGCGAGTTTGGTCTCAAAGTCAAGCCCTTTGCGCACCTTCTCTATGGAGCCTAACAGGTGCTCCTGTGTCACCAGGTCGCTGTATTGTGAGGCGGCTTGTAGAGCCGCATCGTTACACACATTGGCAATCTCCGCCGCGCTGAAGCCTGACGAACGTCGGGCCAGCTCCTCCACGTCGATATGCTCGGTGTCGGCAGATATGCGGTGAAGATAGAGGTTGAACAGCTCAATGCGGTCGTCTTTCTCGGGGAAGCCCACATATATCTGGCGGTCGAAACGGCCGGGGCGGAGTAGGGCGCTGTCGATAAGTTCCACGCGGTTGGTGGCGCCCATCACTATCACGCCATTGTTGGTGCCGTAGCCGTCCATCTCTGCCAAGAGCTGGTTGAGGGTGATTTCGCGCTCGCCATTGCGGTTGGAGCGGCTGCCTATGGCGTCGATTTCGTCAATGAAGATGATGCACGGGGCTTTCTCCTTGGCATTGCGGAACAGCTCACGCACACGGCTCACGCCCGACCCCATAAATTCGCCCTGAAATTCTGCGGCGCTGGTGGAGAAGAATGGCACATTGGCCTCGCCAGCCACCGCCTTTGCGAGCATCGTCTTGCCCGATCCCGGAGGACCCACCAACAGCACACCGCGCGGGATCACACCGCCCAGACGGGTAAACTGCTCAGGGTTGTGAAGAAAGTTGATGATCTCACGCACTTCGCGCTTGGGTCGCTTCATGCCGGCAATGTCGTCGAAGGTCACCGTGTCGGTCATGCGTGTGGGCTTGTCGAGCTGACGGGTCACACGGTCGATGGCTGCCACGAAGTCGGGTTGCTGCACCGCCTTTTTCCCTTGGCGAGCCGCTAAGAGCGACGCCTCGTTGCAGATGTTGGCTATGTCGGCGCCCGAAAGTCCTGCCGTCATTCTCGCCAGCTTGTCCAAGTCCACGCTTCCGTCGCATTTCACCTTCTTCAGGTGCACTTTGAATATGCCCACGCGGTCGGAGAGCGAAGGGTTGCCCATATATATCTGCCGGTCGAAGCGGCCAGCGCGCAGCAGCGCCTTGTCGAGCACGTCGGCGCGGTTGGTGGCGGCCAGCACGATGATGCCGCTATTGTTGCCAAAGCCGTCCATTTCGGTGAGCAGCTGGTTGAGCGTGTTTTCGCGCTCGTCGTTGCGCGAGAACTCGTCCTTGGTGCTGCGTGCGCGGCCTATGGCGTCGATTTCGTCAATGAAGATGATGCACGGGGCTTTTTCCTTGGCTTGCTGGAAGAGGTCGCGCACGCGTGAGGCGCCCACGCCCACAAACATTTCCACGAAGTCGCTGCCCGACATCGAGAAGAACGGCACATTTGCCTCGCCGGCCACTGCTTTGGCAAGCAGCGTCTTGCCGGTGCCCGGAGGGCCTACCAGCAGCACGCCTTTCGGTATGGTGCCACCAAGGGCGGTGTAGCGCGTGGGGTTTTTGAGAAACTCTACCACTTCGCTCACTTCCTTCTTTTCGCGCTCCATGCCAGCCACATCGGCAAACGTGACGTCTTTATCCTTGTCTTTGTTGTGGAGCTTGGCGCGCGACTTGCCCACGCTGAAGATGCCTCCGCCTCCACCGCCGGTGCCCATTCGGCGCATCATAAACATCCAGAACACCACCAGCAGTATGAGTGGCCCGAACGACCAGAATATGTTTGAGAATGTGCTGTGGCGGTCGTATTCCACTTTACCGTTGAACACGCCTTGCTTGCGCCACTGGTCCACGCGGTCGTCAAATTTGTCGGCGCTCGGAATGGTGGTGCTGATCACCGCCTTTGCGCCTGGTGTGGGCTGATAGTTGCTGCCCATCACCTGCTTGGCGTAGGCGTCGGTGATTTCCGCCTCGGCCTCGCCCTGGTTGGCGTGCACCACAATGCGGCTCACCGCCTTCTTCTGCACCCAGCCCTCGAAGTCGGTCCATGCCACGTCTTTTCTTGCTGAGCCCTCGCCAGTGTAGTAAATGCCTATCAGCACTAAAAAAATGAGTGCGTAAAGCCAATAGATGTTGAATTTAAATCCACCACCCGATGTGTTATTATTGCCAAAAAATTTCATTTGCTTAAATTCTAAAAAAATAGAGTAGGGGCTGTAAGTGTGTGGTTAGTAAATGTCCTCGATTTCGGTCACGTCGGCATCGGCCCAAAGTTCTTCCAGGCGGTAGCGCTCGCGATATTCAGGAAGGAAAATGTGGACAAACACACTCCCGTAGTCTATTACAATCCACTGTGAGTTCCGGTAGCCGTCGTAGTTAAAGGGGCGGATGCCGAGCTTCTCCTCCACGTATTCACGGATGCTGTCGGCCACGGCGTCCACTTGCATGGTGCTGCCGCCTGAGCATATCACGAAGTCGGTGGCTGAGGCTTCCTCTATCTCGCTCATGTCCACGTGCACAATCTGGTGCGCCTTCTTTTCTTGCGCGCCCTCAATAATGGCTTGTATTAATTCCTTGTTTTCAGTCATTTATTATAATATTGCGTTTAGAATTTCTTTACGGAGCAAAAAGTGTGCCAATGTGCGAAAATGGCAGACTTTGCGCCTTTGCCCACAAGGCGCGGGCATTAATCCACAAAGTTACGCCAAAATGTGTGTAGAGAAAAATTTTCCCTTAAAAATTGGCCACAATTTCTCGCAAAAGGCCTACATAAAAAATGTGGACCCGGGTTTCGCAACCCAAGCCCACACAGGAAAACATTTTAATCTTTTCGCCGGAGCGTGCGCTCATCACTGAGCCTCAATCCGGCATCATAAAACAATTAACAAAATGCTATATCTTACTTTTGCGCTATTTTATCATTTTGATTGCTTTCTTTGTGCCGTCGGTGTAGGTGGTCACCACCACGTTTGCTCCATCATAGGGGCGTGGCGATGGCGCACCGAGCAAGTTGTAGTAAACTACGCTTGCCACGGTCTTTTGCGCCTCGGTATCGGTCACGCCGGTGGCGATTTCCGGGTCCATAACAATGGTGTGCACCACTTTGGTGATGAAGTTCTCATCGCCTCTGTCGAGGTCGGTGACCGATGTGAGGCTGTTGTCGAGCAGGTAAATCTCCACGTCCACTTCACCGGTGAAGTCCTCGCCGGTGGCGCAGATGCCGTCGAAGGTGATGTCGGCCTCCGTCTCATACCATGCCTTTCCGTCGCCGCCCTTGACGGTGGCGCGGCGTCGGGCTTCGGCAGGCTCGCTGCCCGATCCCACTTTGTAGCTCTTCATGCCCACGGCTTGTGGCACCAGTGCGCCCTCGCTGAAGTCGTAGAGGTGCAGAATGCCGGCGCATCCGTTTTGTGGAAGGAGTATGTCGCCTGCGAGCGGATAGTTGAAGCTGTTGAGCACATAGTATTTCGGCAGGTAGGAGCCGTCTTTCTTCACGCGCACCACGGCGTTGAGGTTGGCGGCGGTGTTGGCGTCGGGCACCACTGTCACATAGGCGTCGAGGCCATAGTTGAGCTTCTGTGGATAGGTGAGGCCTCCGTCGCTGGCGCGGCCGTTGCCGCCGTTGAATTTGTTGAACTGCTCAGTGGCGGTGGCGAGCGTGAAGTCGCTGCCGAACTGGTCGCCGCCCTTGGCGCCGGCTATGCGCTCCACATCCTCGGTGTCGGTGGTGGGGCTCCAGTAGGAGAACTGGCTCACGTATTCACCGGTGGTGGTGCGGCCGTTGTTGTACTGGGTGTTCACTCGTGTAGAGAATCCGGCCTCCACAGTATAGACGGCATATATCACAAGTCCGCTCTCGCCGTCGTTGTTATAGTTGTCGGGCAGGGTCTCTTCAGTGGGGGCAGGGAAGTTGATCTGGTGCTCCATGCCCGACACCTTGTCGTAGTCCAGCTTTGCGCTCAGAAGCACGTTGCTCTGGCCGGAGGTGGAGTAGGCGTAGTAGAAGCCGTCGAAGGTGTAGGGGTATTTGGCGGGCGCGTTGATCACTACTTTTTTCCCTGCGCCCACGGTGAGCCACTCGTCGGCGCCCACACTCACACCCTGGGTGGCGAGCATGATGTTGCCTGCGCCACTGGTGGGCACACCCTTCAGCAGAATCTTTCTGACGGGGCTGTCGAAGGTATAGCTTTGGGCTGTTTTGCCCGACACCACTTCCTCGTTGTCGGCAGCCACGCAGTAGGCGTTCACGCGCAGCGTGTAGCTCTTCACGTTCAGCGTGGGGTCGGTGGTGTAGTGCTCGCTCTCGGTGCCTACCTTCACCAGTGTGGGCCACACATCGGCCCACGCCATAGTTTTCGACGCTCCGGTGAACATGCTCACTGGAGCGGATGCTATCACCTCGCCGTCGGCATTGTAGAATTGCAGCTCGTAGTAGGTGTTCACCAGCTTGTCGGTGGTGTTGTAGAGGTTGGGGTATTTCTCGTAGTTCTGGTGCGAGATGGTGATGGCGGGGCGGTCGTCGGCGTCGGTGGAGTTGTAGGTGCCGGCCTTAGGCGTAATTATCGGTGCGTCGATAGTCGCCTTTTCCGGGGCCTCCACATCGGGGATAATGTCGCCAATACGCAGGTTGATGTAGTATTCACCCATTACCCAGTCGGCCCAGTGTCCTTTATTATTGCTGCTCACGTTGTCATAATTGCGTACTGCCAGAGGATAAGCCTCCATAACCACGCCCACAGTGTTGTCGTCCTGCTTGGCTAGTGAGCTGTATTGTGCGGTCTCGTCGATGGCTCCAATTCCTGTTTTGGCTGCGCTGTTGTCGGAACTGTCGAACGGATCGAACAGGTCGAGGCTACGCGTCCAGGTCAGGTTGCCAGTGGTGGAAGATGCTGTGTAGTACAGCGAAAGGCTTGAGCGACAGTTATTGCTGCTGTACACCATATCCTTGGGCATGGTGTGAAGGAGGTAGGCGGAGCCGTCTTTTGCGGAGTATGAGGTGAAGCCGCCATTCGTAGTGCAAACCAGTGGCATACCGCTGTCGCTGATTAGTTGGCTTGTGGCGGTGGTGGCTGATGTGAGTGTAATTCGGTAGAATATGCGGTAGTTATCCTTTGCGTTTGAGCTACGCACTGAAAGAATATAGTCGTTGTCGGCCACTTGAGTGAATTGTGCTTCACCTAATTCTGTGCCTTTTTCCAAAAAGTCCTTTCCGTCCACAGTAATCCTTGTCCATGCGTTGGCGTCGGGATCGTAAACCATTAAATAAATGTGGTAAGTGGAGGTCGTTGAGGTTGAGCCCTTGTTTGGCGCTTTGGTGGTGCTAAGGGCAGCCAAAGCCTTGCCCTTGAGGTGCCCCGAGTGCGCCACGCAAATGTCGCCCGGCGCAATATAGCCACGGAAGCCGCCATACAAGTTCTGATCCATGGTGTATTCCGAGCTCCATGTCTTGCCATTGTCGCGGCTCACTTTCCATACCATGTACGACGCTGGGTCGGATGCGTTTGCACGATCGGACACGGTGAAACCATGAATGGCGGTGGCAATCACTGTGCCGTTAGGGAAAGAGGCGGCTGCGGCATCGCCATAACCGACCCATTTGTTGCAGTCGGTGCCGTCTTGTGCGCCTTGGAATATCACGAGATAGTCGCCCCAGGTGCGGCCGTTGTCGGTGGAGCGGCGCGACACAATGTCCATAGCGTTAGGCAAATCATGGATATGGCCCTTGCGTGCGTCGCTGATGGCGACAAGTGTGCCGTCGGCAGTCTTGGTGATGGTGGGCAGGCGGTAGAAGTTGGAGTATTCTTCTGAAGTGGCAAATTTCTTGTATCGTGGTGCGTAGAGCATCTGGAACTTTGGCACAATCACGCGCCCGCCGCCATCGGCGGAATAGTTGTTCACCGAAGTGATGGCGTAGAAAGTGCCGCCGCAAGCCACCGAGCTGATGGTGCCGCCCACGCGGGTGAAGTTGTAGCGCTTCCCGCCTATCAAGGGCAGGTTGTCGATGCCACCTATTTCCTCTTCCGTCTTGACAATCGCCACCAGATAGAGCACATAGTCGCCTGCATCGAGCTTCACTTGGCTCTTGAAAGTGGCAGTTTCCCCTTTTGCGGGCACTTCGGTGGAGTAGCCGAGGAACTTCGCTCCGTAGTTTTTCTCAGGGTTTCGGTAGTCGAATATGTGCGCAAATGTGTTTTCGTAAGTTGGCAAATTTGTTGGTTTTGGCGTGTAGTCCTTGTCGGTGTCGCGTGGGCGGGCGTAGAGCCCCACGGCGCGCAAATACTGTGTGGCCCCGAACAGGCGGTAGGTGACCACCGGCGTTTCACCGCCGGCGTAGCTCACACACGCCATGGCCAGCACTTCGTTCTCGTTGCCGAGTCCCATATAGCCCACTTCCTGCTGGCCGCTGTTGGCCTTCCACGCTGTGAGCTGGGCGTTGACGGTGGCGTCGGTTGCAGCACGCTTTTGCGCATTCACCCCGATGCTGCATAGGAGCGTAAGCGCCAGTGCCAGAAGTGGCGCGATGCCACCTCGCATTGTCTTTCTCAAAGAATTAAAGTAAGTCATAACATTTTGGTCATTAAATGCTTTCAAAGAAATAGTAGTTAAGAATCTCTCTTTGTCTAAAATAGGAGTTTTTTCCCTTAATTATTAGTAGCTAAAGGCGGCCGAAAATCAAACGCGAGCGGAAGCGTGAAAAATGGTTTCCAACACGTGTTTTTCTTCGTCGTCGGTTACATTTTCAAATCGGGTGCGAAATTATAAATTAGTCTCGAAAAAAGCAAAAAATAATCCAGTTTTTTCAGAGCGGTGGAGTGTGCGCGAGGAAAGCTGTAGAGTCCAACAGCAAGTGCAAAATTACATAAAGTGTTCGAAGAATCTCTTTT
>ERZ808278.305-NODE-305-length-36545-cov-4.710167_pt1 | contig 36545 bp, 31 predicted proteins | sample MGYA00521239_ERZ808278 | MGnify/ENA primary metagenome ERZ808278 (study PRJEB31516, sample SAMN03275600) | gut metagenome | biome: mammalia-associated habitat; material: feces | host: Papio cynocephalus | place: Kenya | collected 2012-07-17 ... | reverse complement strand
AATTCTTCATTCTTCACTCTTAATTTTTCATCCCCATCTCATACAATTCTTCATTCTTCATTCTTCATTTTTCATTCCCCCTGCTGTTTTCCTCGAAGGATAACCGATACATAACCGAAGGATAACCGAAAGATAACCGAAGGATAATGCAGACCTTCTCGAAACCATCTTGTGCCCTCACCACATGCTGATGCCCGTTATAGTATGTCTTCTAACCAACCTTTTGCTCACTGCATGTTACATTCCCGACAAACATTTGCACACCTCGCGGATTTTCCGTACCTTTGCAGGCTGTTGGGTAAGGAAAGTTGCCACAACTCATGCGCAGCACCTACCCGGGCAAAAGGTACAAATAACGACTTAAATACAAAACAATATGGCAAAAGCATTACTGATGATTTTGGACGGATGGGGCATCGGCCCCAACAACCCGTCGAACGCAATCTACGAGACCCCCACACCCCATTGGGATAACATTCTGGCTACCTACCCGCACAGCCAACTGCAGGCGAGCGGCGAGAACGTCGGTCTGCCCGACGGACAGATGGGTAACTCCGAAGTCGGACACATGAACATCGGCGCGGGACGCGTTGTATATCAGGACCTTGTGAAGATTAACCGCGCTTGCCGCGACAACTCCATCATGGACAACCCCGAGATAATCAGCGCATACTCCTACGCCCAAAAGACGGGCAAGAACCTGCACATCATGGGGCTCACCTCCACCGGCGGCGTGCACTCGTCCTTCGACCACCTGTTCTACCTGACGAAAATCGCCAAGGAGTACGGTCTGGACGGGCACACCTTCGTGCACTGCTTCATGGACGGCCGCGACACCGACCCCAAGTCTGGGCATGGCTTCATCGCCCGCTTGCAGGAGCATCTTGCGGAAACCTGCGGCGAGATAGCGTCTATCCAAGGGCGTTTCTACGCCATGGACCGCGACAAACGCTGGGAGCGTATCAAAATCGCCTACGACTGTCTCGTCAACGGGCAGGGCAAAGCCTCCGAAGACATGCTCCAAGCCGTGCAGGAGAGTTACGATGAGGGCGTGACCGACGAGTTCATCAAGCCCATCGTACACGTGCGCAACGGCAAACCCATCGCCACTATCAGCGAGGGCGACGTGGTCATCTTCTTCAACTATCGCAACGACCGTGCCAAGGAAATCACCATCGTCCTCACCCAGCAGGACATGCCCGAACAAGGCATGCACACCATCCCCAACCTGCAGTACTACTGCATGACCCCCTACGACTCCGAGTTCAAGGGCTTGCACGTCATCTTCCCCAAGGAGAACGTCCACAACACCCTCGGCGAAATCGTGTCGAAGGCGGGCTTGAAGCAACTGCGCATCGCCGAGACGGAGAAGTTCGCACACGTGACTTTCTTCTTCAACGGCGGACGCGAGGACAAGTTCCCCAACGAGGACCGTATCCTCATTCCCTCGCCCAAGGTGGCTACCTACGACCTCAAACCCGAGATGTCGGCGCCCGAGGTGACCGAAGCACTCTGCAAAGCCCTCAACACGCAGCAATATGACCTCGTTATCCTCAACTTCGCCAACGGCGACATGGTCGGGCACACGGGCGTGTACAAGGCCGTACAGAAAGCCATCGAGACCATTGATACCTGCACCAATCAGGTCGTAACCACCGCACGCAACAACGGCTACGAAATCATCATCATCGCCGACCATGGCAACTGCGACCACGAGTTGAACGACGACGGCACACCCAACACCGCCCACAGCCTCAACCCCGTGCCTTTCGTCTATATCAGCGACCACAAGGACGCGCACGTGGACAACGGTATCCTCGCCGATGTCGCACCCTCCATCTGCCACATCATGGGGCTGCAGCAACCCAAAGAAATGACAGGTCATAACCTAATCCACTGATTCTATGGCACTTCAATGCGGTATCGTAGGGCTGCCCAACGTGGGCAAATCCACACTTTTCAACTGCCTTAGCAACGCCAAGGCGCAGTCGGCTAACTTCCCATTCTGCACCATCGAACCCAATGTCGGCGTCATCACAGTGCCCGACGAGCGGCTCATCAAACTGGGCGAACTATGCCATCCCGAGCGTGGCGTCATTCCCACCACGGTCGAGATAGTGGACATCGCCGGACTCGTCAAAGGCGCCAGCAAGGGCGAAGGGCTGGGCAACAAGTTCCTCGCCAACATACGCGAGACGGACGCTATCATTCACGTCCTGCGCTGTTTCGACGACGAGAACGTGGTGCACGTGGACGGCTCCGTGGACCCCATACGTGACAAGGAAATCATCGACGCCGAACTCCAACTCAAGGACCTCGAGACCGTCGAAGCGCGCATACAGAAGACCGAGAAGCAGGCCAAAGCAGGCGGCGACAAGCAGGCAAAACTCGCCCTCGAGGTGCTCCTTAAATACCGCGAAGCCCTCTCCGAAGGGCGCAACGCACGCTCCGTCGAACTTGCCAACAAGGAAGAGGAGCAGGCTGCCAAGGACATGTTCCTCCTCACCAACAAGCCCGTCCTCTACGTCTGCAACGTGGACGAGAACTCGGCGGTCAGCGGCAACGCCTATGTGGAGCGCGTGCGCGAAGCCGTCCGGGGCGAGAACGCACAGGTGCTCGTCGTCGCTGCCAAAATCGAAAGCGAGATAGCCGAACTCGAGACCTACGAGGAGCGGCAGATGTTCCTCGACGAAATCGGACTCAAAGAGTCGGGCGTCAACCGCCTCATCAAGGCGGCGTATGCCCTGCTCGACCTCCGCACTTTCCTCACCGCGGGCAGCGACGAGGTGCGTGCGTGGACGTTCCGCGCGGGCAGCAAAGCCCCGCAATGTGCAGGGGTCATACATACGGATTTCGAGCGCGGGTTCATTCGTGCCGAGGTTATCAAGTACGAGGATTTCATTGCGCTTGGCGGCGAAGCGGCATGCCGTGCCGCAGGCAAACTGTCCACCGAGGGCAAAGACTACGTTGTGCAGGACGGCGACATCATGCACTTCCTCTTCAATGTCTGACTTCCCTAACCTCTACCACCTAATCTCTAACCTCTTTTAACCCCGTCAAAGTCGTGTCAAACAGCAAGGGATAGGCAAGGGATGAGCAACCTATAGGCAACCGATACAATACATACAGATTAATAAATGTTTGATTTTCTCGATACTTGGCTCTCTGCCGGAGGGTGGTGGATAGCCGCCCTGTTGATTATTGCGGGATTTGCACTGCTCCTTTTCGGCGCGGACTGGCTCGTGGATGGCGCAAGCGGACTGGCAAAGAAGTACGGCGTCAGCAATCTTGTCATCGGACTCACAGTAGTGGCTTTCGGAACATCCATGCCCGAATTCGTAGTCAATATGGTCGCCGCCTCGCAGCACAACAGCGAGATTGCCATCACCAACATCTTGGGAAGCAACATCATCAATATCTTCCTCATTCTCGGTTGCACTGCCCTCATCTACCCCATTTCATCGACACCGCAAGCCCGTCGTTTCGACATTCCGTGGAGTCTCCTTGCCGCACTGCTCATCTTGTTTTTCGCCACCTATTGCAGTCCCTCGTGGATACATATCGAAAACCTTTTCAATATGCACATCGAGGGCGCGAGTGCCGCTGACTTCGGGGCATTCCGGTGGGGCGAAGGCTCTCACGCTTTCATATCGGGCGTTGGCGGATTCGTATTGCTGGTGTTCTTTATCATCTTCCTCTGGCATAGTTTCCGCAACGCAAAGGCGGATACCTCCGAAGAGAACTACCAACCCATGCCGATTTACCGGGCATTGCTGCTCATCGCGGCAGGCTTGGTGTCGTTGGTGGTTGGCGGAGAACTGATTGTGAAGAGTGCCACCTCTATCGCACACGACCTCGGGGTCAGCGATGCCATCATCGGGCTCACGGTGGTTGCATTGGGCACTTCCCTGCCCGAATTGGCAACCTCTTGCGTAGCGGCTTTCAAGAAGAACTGCGACCTGGCCTTGGGCAATGTCATCGGCAGCAACATCTTCAATGTCTTCTTTATTCTCGGCTTCAGCGCAGTCATCTATCCCCTTCCGGGCTATTCGGGCTTGGAGTTGGATGCCCTCATGGCGGCCTTGGGCAGTGCCTTGGTCATGCTTTTCGTCTATACCAACCGCAAGCACGAAATCAAACGTTGGCACGGAGCCATCCTTCTCCTCACCTACGCCGCATACCTTGCTTTCCGACTTATGAATGCTTAGCATATATCGGTCATTAAAATATCAACCTAAACAAAACCAACAACCTAATCTATGTTTGATTTCTTGGATTCTTGGCTCTCTGCCGGAGGATGGTGGATAGCCGCCTTATTGGTTATTGCAGGATTTGCACTGCTACTTTTCGGCGCGGACTGGCTTGTGAATGGCGCAAGCGGACTGGCAAAAAGATTTGGGGTCAGCGACCTTGTCATCGGACTCACCGTAGTGGCTTTCGGAACCTCCATGCCCGAGTTCGTAGTCAATATGGTGGCGGTGGCGCAGCACAACAGCGAGATTGCCATCACCAACATCTTGGGCAGCAACATCGTCAACGTCTTTTTCATCTTGGGTTGCTCTGCCCTCATCTATCCTATCACCTCCACACGCCAGTCGCGGCGGTTCGACATTCCGTGGAGTATGTTTGCCGCCCTGCTGGTCTTGCTTTTTGCCACCTATAGCAGTCCCTCATGGCTGCATATCGAAAACCTGTTCAATATGCACATCGACCACCCGCAATGGTCTGACCTCGGCACATTTCATTGGGAAGCCGGCAATCACGCGTTCATATCGGGCGTAGGCGGATTCATACTGCTTGTGTTCTTTGCTATCTTCCTGTGGCACAGCATTCGCAATGCCAAAAGCGGCACCGCGGAAGAGAACTACAACCCCATGACGCTCTACAAGGCTGTTCTGCTGATACTGACGGGCTTGCTTTCTCTCGTGGTTGGCGGAGAACTGATTGTGAAGAGTGCCACTTCTATCGCACGCGACCTCGGGGTCAGCGATGCCATCATCGGACTGACCATAGTGGCTATTGGTACTTCTTTGCCGGAACTGGCAACCTCATGTGTAGCGGCATACAAGAAGAACTCCGACATTGCTCTTGGTAATGTCATCGGCAGCAACATCTTCAACATATTCTTCATCTTGGGCACCAGTGCGGTCATCTATCCTCTTCCTGGTTACCCGGGCTTGGAGTTGGATGCCTTGATGGCAGCCTTGGCGAGTGCTTTGGTTATGCTCTTCGTCTCCACGAACCGCCAGCACGAAATCCAACGCTGGCATGGCGCCATCCTTCTCCTCACCTACACCGCTTACCTCACCTTCCGCCTCCTATCGGTCGGGTAATCCTTTCCCAACCGATAGGAAACAAAAACCAATAGCAATAATAAAGTCAAAAGGCTGCCCGACAAACTCGTCCGACAGCCTTGTAGTATAAAACACCCCATCCTTCGAGCCCCTCCTTTGAAGGAGGGGGTGGGGAGGTCATATATCTCTTTGAGGGGGTAGGGGGAGTCTTGGGGGGAGATGTCTTATTTATACATAAACCTCTTTATCGACTTCTTCGGTGTCTTCTCGAACTCTTGCTCTACCAGTTCAATGCTGCTCACTTTCTCGTATGCGGGCAGTTGCTCGTTCAGACGCTTCAGATTCTCTTGCATCAGTTGCTCTATCTGCGCCTTGTCGCCTATGCTGGTGTCGGGGAACACGAGTCCCACCAGTTTGCCGTTGCGCTCTACCACCACCGACTCCACTACGCCGTCCAGTGAGTTCAACTTGTCTTCAATCTCTTCGGGATAGATGTTCTGCCCATTAGACCCGAGAAGCATGTTTTTGACGCGCCCGCGGAGGAACACATTCCCCTTATGGTCTATCACACCCACATCACCCGTACGCATCCAGCCGTCGTCCAAAAAGGCTTCCTCTGTCGCCTGTTGGTTCTTGTAATAACCTAACATCACGCCCGAACCGCGCAACAGTATCTCACCTTCTTTCTCATAAGGATTATCGCTGTTCACACGCAATTCCAAGTGGTCAACCACACGTCCGCACGATTTCATCGCGTAGGTGTGCCAGTTCGCATAGCAAACCAGCGGACCGCACTCGGTCATACCATAGCCGCATGTGTAAGGGAAATGTATCTGTTTCAGGCACGTCTCCACATCCCCGTTGAGAGCCGCACCACCGATAATCAGTATCTCCAACTTCCCTCCAAAAGCGTCCATCAATTTCTGGTAAACCTTTCTGCGGATAGGGCGGTTTATCAGCGGCATATTCCACAGCGTCTTCACGGGCTGCTTCTGAATGGCAGGGAAAATACTCTTCTTGAATATCTTTTCTATTACCAGCGGCACCGTCAAAATCATGTAAGGCTGCACATCGTGGAATGCCTTGAGCATAATCGGAGCCGTCACGTTGCGTGTGATAAAGTTGATATGCGTACCGCCTGCCATTTGGTATAGCAACTCGAACATCATACCGAACATGTGCGCAAGCGGCAGTATGCTTACGATACTCTGTCCGGGGTGGTTGGGGATATTCGTCTGACCATACACCACATTCGCGCTCAGACTTCTGTGTGTCAGCATCACGCCTTTGGGCGAACCTGTCGAACCCGATGTGTAGTTGATAAGAGCCAATTCATCGAAGTTGTCGGTCGGGTAATGCACATCACGGATACTGAACCCTTTCGGATAGCGTTCCTGCATCCATGTGTCGGTGAAATCGGACGAAACTGCTTGTCCTGCTACCGAAGAGAAGTCATCCAACGATATGATACTTACCAACTGCGACATCTGTGCCGCATCCAAACGCTTCATGATGGCTGGACTGACAAACAGCAACTTCGAGTCCGAGTGACGCACCAACTCATGGATACTCTCTGTGGTGAAATCGGGCAATATGCTCACCACTACACAGCGGCGTGCCAACGTGGCAAGGAAAGCCAAGCCCCAGTTCGAGCAGTTCTTTCCGCATATCGACACCTTGTCTCCCGCACTGATTCCCAAGTGCTCAAACATCAGTTCCAAACGGGCTACCTGTTCTGCCACCTGTCCGTATGTGTACGAATGGTCTCCGTCATAATCTGTCAACGCCGGGGCATTCCAATTTCCCCGTATCACCTCTTGAATGAGTGTGAAATAATGGTCTGTACTTTTCATTATGTATCTCTTGTTTATGTTAGTTTTCTGTTGCAAAAACATCGCAAAGATACCTTATTCTTCCCGCTATTACAAAAAAGAGGTCTCTGTCCACAAGCAAAGGTACAAATACCCCCAAATAGGGGCGAATTACACAAATACGGGGTGAATTACCAATAATTGTCCACACATTGTCCACATCTTGTCCACACCACCATGTTTCGTTGTTGGTGTATGGGTATAGTCGTAAAGCCCCTCTTCGCTGCATGTCGTAACAAGGTATCGTAAATGGATGGATGGCTAAATCACACAGTAAGTAACTTTCTTTTTGTATATCTATAAAAATTGTTATATCTTTGCACCCGAAATGAGTACCACACATGGATATATACTCATTTCGCGGATTCATCTACGCCGAAGCAACCGTATCAGGGCGCGGGTCTCTTCATAGGGATAAGCATATAGCCGTTTGGTAAGGTTGAGGGTTAGAGGGGTTCATTAAATAGAAGGCGTTTATTGACGCTTTGTTGTAGATACTGGAAAGATTCGCAACCTTATTTGTATCAAACCTACACAAAGTAAGCAATAGATGCCTACGGGTATGACATTCATACTCGCCTTGCTGTTTCTTGGCAGGCGGGTTGTCATATCGGCGTAGGTTTCATTGTTGTTTATAGTTTTGATAGGTTAGCGAAGACCTCCGGTATTGTAAGCAAGGAAATGAGGGCTGCGCTTTTTTTGTGTATGTACACAACCATATATGCACAGGGAATAAGCGCAAGCAACAATCAATACGGAGTATGCCGAAAAGCCGAGTGAGTAGGCAAATAAATGTATTAAAAACCGATGCTCAATGGGATATAAGCGAGCAAAGATTATTATGAAAGAAAAAAGAAAGAGTCTGTTTCGTAAAATGCAAAGGGTGGTAGTATAAGATAGTACTACGAAACCCACGTTATCAGTATATTATCACATGGCAAAAGGCACACATAATGTCTGGCTGATTACGGCAGCAATAGTATGTCTCCTGCTTGGTGCAATGATATATCTGTTATTTCGTGAGAATATCATCTTTATTAATCTCTTAAAACTAAACCATGTATGTCATAGACACTCATTGGACGAAAGTGCATTTGCGTATTGGTTCATCTACTGTTTTCCTGATGCATTGTGGTATATATCGCTTATATTGTTTCAGGTAGTGTTATCTCGGTACTGCGAATCTCGATGTCATGTAGTGTGGGGAATAACGCTTGCTCTTCCATTTTTATTGGAATTTCTGCAATATCTTGGAATTATGCAGGGTACTTTCGATTGGTGGGATGTAATGACTTACTTGGTGATAATAATTTTACTGTTATGCTTAAAAATATTTTTCTTGTTTCTGTCCAAATTTTAGTATTAACTGCCTTTATTGTATTTGCTGCAAGTAGTGGCTCCGAGAAAGCCGCAACGGCTACACGGTCATTTGTAGAGGGCTATGAATGTGGCAGTATGGGGTATGTTTATGTTGGCGTTTATTCTAATTGCTCCTCTGCATGTGATGCAAAAGGATACTCGTATTATTGCAACGGGACATCTGGTGCATGTTTCTGTAAATGATATACAGGATGCGAACTCTCTCAAGAACTATATCAATTGTCTTAGGTGGTATATTCCTGTTTTCAGGATTTACGAAGGCGATTAATGTATATCACTTTCAGTATATCTTGTACGGATATGGAATCCCGCATTTGGACTTGTTTGCTCCCGTAGTGATAATATTGGAATTGATTATTGCATTCAACTTGCTATTTGACGTGCATACAAAATTTACGTCTCTTGCAACAATAATTCTACTGATTATTTTCACGGTAGGCTATACGTATGGATATTATTTCCATGGAATTGAAGATTGCGGGTGTTTCGGAACACTCCTCAAACAACCTTCAAACAAACTTGTCTATGTCCGTAATTTCGTACTAATCATCTTGTCAAACATCTTGTATTTCACTTGTGATTTTGATAAAGAACGCATTTGTAGTTCTTGGAGAAGTGTCGTGTTGCTTGTATATATTGCATTATCATGTTTCCTATGCGGATTGACTTTCCGTCCGATGCTGTTCTTTCCTCCTAAAAGCCATCCTTATATGGGATTGAATATAACTCAGACACCGTTACGTGATTTTGTCAGACCGCACGAGAAAGAATACACTTTGCTTACATTCTTCTCATACTCTTGTACGCATTGTATCAATAGTATGGAAAATCTGTTAGCAACAGAACGGTATAACTATGCTGACACTGTCGTTTACATAGCGGTAACTAGTGAAACAGATAATGTGGATTCTTTGCGAAATATGTTCAGTCAATACTATAATGACTTAGGGCAATGTGAGGTCAATAAGGCAGATGTTCCCTTCATAGAATATATGCCGACGACATTCATTATCCATAATGATACCATTGATTATGTTCAAGAGGGGGAGTTCCCTTCGCCTTATGCAATACCCAATCACTTGAAATATACGCGATGATGTATCGTACTCAAGATGGTTTCATCATCAATGGTATTTATGAATACAAAAACGGAGTAAGCCGAAAAGCCGCAAAGTGAGTAGGCAAACTATTTTTCAAAAACAAGAACCGATGCTCAATGGGATATAAGCGGGCAAAATGATTATGAAAAAGTCAAGTTTGTTGATTTTGTTGTTCTTGTCTGTAGCAGTTACAGCATTCGCAGGGTATTATACTTGCAAGCGGTGCAATGGATCTGGCTATGACAACATGACTCGTACTTGCACACAATGCAGTGGAAAAAAAGTAGTAAGTGAACTGACTGATTGTCCTGCTTGTCAGGGCAAGGGTTATACTCGGAATGGGTATGGAGACCCAGTAACATGCTCAAAATGTGATGGTGCAAAGAAAATTATTAAAGAGCACACTTGTCCAAGATGCAATGGCTCTGGAACGGAAAAGATGGTTTGTCCCAAGTGCAAAGGTACGGGAACAGTGTATGTCAGCGAATAATCAGTATTCATCATAGAATACGTATTAGAAAAACTATAAACCGATGAGCCGATGGGATATAACAGGCAATAGTGTATTATGAATAAGTATTATGCAATAGTATTAACAATGGCTCTATTAGTGCTTACTTCTTGTGGAGCAAGAAAGCAAATGGCATATAATGGTTATAATAATCAACAGCAACCTCCGTATTACCAGCAGCCCTATGGGCAACAAACTCAACAACAGCAACCTGTCTATAATCAACCACAACAAACAAGTGGTGATGAGAATGAAGCCAGAGAAAAATGCAAAGAGTGGGAAAAAGCAGGGTATTCAATTACTGGTGCATATGGAATGAGAACTATGTATAGTGTTTTGAATAATATGTACAGAAAAATGGATGCGGAACCTGAAAGATATACACCGTTTATGGGACATGGTAAAACAGCAGATGGTGAGATATCAACAGCCCGTATGTATGCACAAAATGCTGCTGCCATTGATTATGCTAACGCGTGCGGAAGTGTAATATTGGGAGGCATTGCACGCCAATTTAGTAACTTCTCAGAACTCGGCACAAAACTTATGGGAGCCTACACGCAGAAAGTCGCCGAAAAGATAGTCCCGTTTTTGCATGAAGCAATATCTGTGAAACGAACTCAGAACAATGTTTTGGAGGTGGAAGCATACTATCTGATAGATGAAAACGATGCGTACAAAGTACGAAAAGATGCCATAGATCAGGCTTTGAAAGAAACTGCGACAGAACAAGTATTTGGCTCTGCTGTAGATGAATGGGTAAAAAAGTTTGTTCAACAAGGTAATGAATAATTGTCCTGCTAAGAGAAGCATTGCTATTATAGTAGCATTGCTTCTCTTTTCCCTTTGCATAGATGCAAAAAGTATTGTTAGAACCTCTGACAAGATATGCCCGCATTGGGTGGAGCGCATTGACGATATATACCGCTATAATTCTTCGTATGAATACAAATGCATTATAGATGAAGGACGAAACCTGCAAAGTCTGAAGGATAATCGTCTCATCAATTTTGCATTGTATATGCAACAAACGAATAAGATAGATGGGACAATAGATAGAAATGTGTTAAGCGAAAACATCAATGGCAATATCAACACTGGAACGACCTACAAAATAGCGTACCAAACGCAAACTTCTGTGGAAAAGTTTGATTGTATTTTCATTGATGAATACTGGGAATTGGACAACTCTGGTACATATCGGCTATACTCTCTGTTTGCTGTTTCTGTCATAGATGTTGTTCCGCAGTTTGATATTTACACCACATCCACACACTACGCACCATCGGAAGGTCTTGTGCGTTCTATTGTACCGGGGTGGGGACAGATATACAAGGGCAGTAAGGTAAAGGGAAGCCTGATAATCCTTGGTGAAGTATTAGGTATCGGCGGTATGGTGCTTGGTTATAGTATGAAATCCTCTTATGAAAAGTTAATGTATGAAGACCCTAAACACAGGGCGGATTATAGTATGTCTGCCGATATGTGGCAGAATGTGGGGTATGGGACTATTGCGTTTACTACTGTCGTGTATATCTATAACCTCATTGATGCAGCAGTGGCTCCCGGTGCCCGCCGTGTGATAGTATTGCCTCGACAGCAAACGCTGATACTGACTCCGTTTATCTCCCGTGATAATAGTGGCATTGGTATAACTATGAAATATAATTTTTAGAATGAAAAAAGTCTTACTACTGACAACTCTATGTCTGCCATTATTATTTGGCGGCTGTGCAAAACGTATCGTGGATATGACGGTAACAATTTATGGTATCGTTGTAGATGCAGAAACTGATACGCCCATTGAGGGGGTGCTTGTTACACTTAGTCCTGGTGTAAAGAATAAATACACAGAAAATGATGGTTATTTTGAGTTCTCAGATATGATCCAACAACAATACACGCTTAATGCTATGAAAGATGGTTATAAGACAGACCGTAAAAGCATAAATGCGAATCCGGGAGAAACTGTGGAAATAATCTTTAGTTTGCACAGAGAGTGAGGGGGAAACAATATCTGTTTACTATGAATTAACAAGACATAGAAGTTCATCATAATATGAAGAAATATCCTGTATTGTATTTTGTATGCTTTTGTTGCATTTGGATTATATGCTCGTCCTGTGAGCATAAAGAAGAAATCCGATTAGGTTCTATTTATGGTATTGTCTCCGACAAGGCAACAGGCGAACCCATAAAAAGTGTTGGCATAGAATTGCTCCCCATTGGAATAAAGGCGATAACCGGTGAAGATGGAAAGTTTGAGTTTCCTAAGATAGAAACTGGGACTTACAATCTTTTGACCACCAAATCCGGCTACAAAGAGCATAGAACTAATGATATTCTCGTTAAGGGCAATGAGGAAAATGTGCCCGTTGATATCCTGATAGAAAAACTGCCACCGACCCTGCAGGTAGTAGATGATGAAGGAAATGAAATCACTTTGATAGACTTTGGGGAGGCAGAAGGCGATGAAATGAAGTCTTTCAACATCTTCAACAATAGTGAAGAGTCTTTAGAATGGGAAATTGCTTTCCGCTCGGAATGGATATTGTCTTTTAGCAAACAAGAGGGTATCTTGAAAGCGGGTGCCACACAGACAATTGTCGTTACGATTGACAGAGCCAAATTGGTTGATGGAATTAATACCACGATTGTTCATGTTGTTTCTAATAATGGCAGTAAACAAATAAACATAACAGCCACATCTGTCAGTTTTATAGAAACGCTTGAAGTCTCGGATGTAAATCCTACTTCTGCTGTTCTAAATGGTAAATTTAATAAGAAAATCACTTCTCCCATATCGGAATATGGTTTTGTGTACGGCCTTATGCCAACTCCGTCATTGGATAATGGGGCGGCTAAGGTTGTCGTTAAAGGAACTGCGCAAGTTGGAATCTTTAGTTATGCCATTGGAGAACTCGTAGAAAATGAAACTTATTTCTTTAGAGCCTTTGCCGTTGTCAATGACAAAGAGTATTATGGCATCTCACATAGTTTTGTAGCCAGGGAGGTACAATATGTTACATTGTTACCTGCGAACATAATGGTACAGAAAACGGACTTGGGATATGTAGATTGGTCATCTGCAGATGTGATGAGTAAATCATCCATTGTGGGAGGGTTTACAGATTGGAGGTTGCCAACAATAGATGAACTAATGATACTTTTCAATGAGCAAAACCATATTGGAGGGTTTAATGGAGGATACTATTGGAGTGGTTCTGACAAGGATAGTGATTACCATTATTATGTTAGTTTTAGTTCTGGTGATATAGGGGTTCAGCGCAATTATGATAAGTGTTATGTGCGTGCTGTGAGAACAATAAAATAACGAGATTACAATATAAGATACTAACAACTTTACATTATTAGACAGCCTCCTGCCATAAACATCAGTAGAGGAAGCCTAAAAGCCAAAGGGGGTACTTGTGACCTATAGGTGTCTCGCAATCGTCTGCAAAGATGAAAGAGTCAGGGACACCTGCCAACTGCGTATAGTCCTTGCTACTGCCTCCCACTTCAAAAATGAAACGGCTGTCTATCAAGAAATCTCCCTGCCGTTTGCGGTACTCGACACGGTGCTTATACACCAACTGATTGACGGCAAATGTTTCGCGTACCGTACCTATCTTGACAGGCACGGAAGACAGCGCGTAGAGCAGGTTTGGGTTCTCAATGTAGAGTTTGTCGGGTTTCTGCAGACGTTTGACATTGTTGAGGTCACAATAGAGCAGATTAAGCAGTTTGGCGTTTTGCATGTGGTTAAGATACCCCAACAAGGTAACACGCTGCAAACCACTTTGGACAGACAGTTTCTGCATATCCAACTCAAACGGTTCGGATGAAGACAGAACATCCATCAAAGCCTTGACCTTGCGCGTATTGCTCAGTTCGATACCACACAGGCGGGGCATCTCATCATCAATGATACGCACCATGGTTTGCTCTATAAGTGTGTAATAATCAACAGGGTTTTTGAGATAGAACGGATAGCAGCCATATTGCAGATACTCATGGAACAACGGCAAGGGACGGCACTGCTCATTGACTGCGGCGCAGAGTGATTGCGGAGCCGCAAGCAGTTGGTCCATAGAGATGGCGGGCAACTCTATTCCTTTGTAGAAATGAAGGAACTCCCGAAAAGACAGACCCTGTATATTGTATATCACACAACGCCGCGACAAGTCGGCTTCGCCCGCAATGATATTGAGCAAAGAACTGCTGCTAAGAACAATGCGCATAGTGGGATATGCATCGTACACCTGCTTCAGTTCACGGCTCCAATCTGCATATTTATGTACCTCGTCTATAAACAAATGACGACCTCCCATAAGATAGAATTGGTCAACCAAATCTATGATGGTATGCGTGGCGAAATACGTGTCGTCCAATGAACAATAGAGCACCGTACGGTCAAGAGGACGATAGTGCTGCTTGATATACTGCAACATTATAGTTGTCTTGCCGACTCCTCTTGCACCCCGCAATGCCAACATCTGCGCGTCCCAATTGATGTATTGGGAACATTGACGTACAATCTTGAGAGATGTGACCGCCACCAAACGGTCGTGCCGCTGATATAATCTAACCATAGTCGTATTGTGTTTGAGTATTGTTTTATACATTGAACGATTTACACTTATTTTTGTTCAATAGAGTAAACAAAAATTGCTGTATTCTGTTCAGTGCGCTAAACAGATTGCAAAGGTAGTTCATTTCTTTTATATACGCAAGGATGCCTACAGACTATTTGATTATTTTGCAAGAAATTGCGCAGATTTAAGCCACAATGACATTACTTGGTGCCAATATGGCACAAATTAGTAGTGCAAAAAAGAAGGGGAAAAAGTGACAAGAAGGGGATAAAGAGATGGAAGGAGGTGTAGCACGTAAAGTATTGTGTTTCATAGAAAAAAGAAGTATTTTTGCACGTACTTTGAATAATTCGGGGAAAGGACTTTGAATAATTTGGTCTGTAATCAGTTTGCTTACTGATAGAATTGTCTGCTACGGACAACAAATCGGCGATTTTTGTAGTACCTTTGTATCCGAATTGGGTAAAAACAACGAAAGTATATACTCCAATAACGCAGAAAGTAGCAATTCTTTCATTTTAAATAACACATTTAGTTCGTTATAAGTCAATCATATCGTACATTTTTGCCTATTGCAGAGTGCTTGGTTGTTGGTTGTCATGCAAACAACATCGGCTGTATAACGAGTTGTCATACAGCCGATGTGATGTTTGTTACTCCAGAGGGCGGAGGGTGATGGCGTAGCCGCCGGAGGATGCTTGGTAGAGCGAGAGTTTGGATTTGGAGGTTACGCGCTTGGTCGTGACAGTGTATGCCTGCGGGTTGGTACGGTAGTCGGCATCCGGAGCATCGGCATAGATAGTGGCAATGTACTTCTTGCCTGCGGGGAGGAAATCCAGACGGATGTTCGAGGTACGCGCCTGCTCGCCGTTGGTGCCGCCAACGAAATACTCATCCTTGCCTTTGGTCTTGCGAGCAACGGTGATATATTCCAGCGGTTCCGCCTCAAGGTACCACGATTGATCCCAGTCGATAGCCACATCGCAAATGAATTGGAAGGCATCAGGGAACCGCTCATAGTTCTCGGGCAGGTCTGCCGCCATCTGAAGGGGCGAATACATCGTTATATAGAGCGAGAGTTGGTTAGCCAAAGTGGTGAGACAATGGTTGTGGTTGTGAGGGTTCATCTTGGACATATCCATCTCGAAGATACCCGGGGTGTAGTCCATCGGTCCGCCATTGAGACGCGTGAAGGGCAGGATACACGTGTGTCCCGGGCGGATACCCATCATAGCCTGGTACTCGGTACCCATGGCCGACTCGTTGCCTATCCAGTTGGGATAGGTGCGGCATATACCCGTGGGGCGTGTGGCTTCGTGGGCATTGACCATGATATGGTGTTTCGCCGCCTCGGTAATGCAGTAGAGGTAGTGGTTGTTGAGCCACTGCGAATAGTGGGTTTCGCCTACGGGTACGATATTGCCCACATAGCCCGACTTGACGGCAGGATAGTCGTACCGGTTCATAAACGTGTAGGCAGAGTCGAGATGACGCTCATAGTTGCGAATGGATGCGGAGGTCTCGTGGTGCATAATCATCTTGACACCCCGTTCCTTGGCGTATTGGTGGATTTTCTCCACATCGAAATCAGGGTATGGGGTAACGAAATCGAAGACATAGTCTTTCTGGTGTCCGAACCAGTCTTCCCAGCCGATGTTCCAGCCCTCGACAAGGACACCGTCGAAGCCGTACTTGGCTGCAAAGTCGATGTAACGGAGGACGTTGTCGGTGGTGGCACCGTGTTTGCCGTGCGGTGTAGCGTGTGCATAGTCGGTTTGCCCTATCTTGATGGAGGGGAAATCGTTGGTGTACGACCAGTTGCTCATGCCATTGATCATCTCCCACCATACGCCGACATATTTCATCGGGTGAATCCATGAGGTGTCCTCTATCTTGCAGGGGTCGTTGAGGTTGAGGGTCATACGGTTGGCAAGGATGTCGCGGGCATCGGTAGCCACTTGGACGGTACGCCACGGAGTGTGGCACGGGGTCTGCATATAGCCCTTTTTGCCTTGGTCGTCGGGGGTGAGGAACGAGGTAAAGACAAGGTTGGTGTCGTTGAGGTTGAGGTGCATACAGGAGTAGTCGATGAGTGCCGCCTCGTGGATAGTGAGCCATACGCCGTTGTCGGTATGGAGCAGGAGAGCGGTCTGCACGCCTGTATCGGAGAAACCCGTCTGGCTGAGGTTGCCTACACGCTGTGCCTCGCTCTTGGCGCGTATCTCACTGAGACGGGAACGGGTGTACATATACTCCTGCGTGTCGAAATCGCCCGGTATCCAATAGGCGGTAAGGTCGGAGGGCATAGCAAACTCGGTCTGCTCTTCGAGGATAGTGAAGTAACCCAAGCCGAGTTGCGGGAACTCGTAACGGAACGCCAAGCCCTCGTTGAAGAGACGGAAACGCATATAGATATAGCGGTCTTGCGGCATCTGGCGGAGGAATACGCACAACTCATTGTAATGGTTGCGGATTTTGTTTTCTTCACCCCAAACGGGTATCCATATTTCGTCGAAGGTGCTACGCTCGGTGTTTATGACCTCGAAGCCTGTGAGGAGTTGGTCGTTCTCAAGAGCCAAGCCCAAGTGAGACGGACGGACAAGGGTGTCGCCCTGCATGGCAAGACAATAGGTCATGCGTCCGTCGGCGTCGGTAGAGAAAGACATAGAGAGACGGTTGTCGGGGGAGGAGAGTTGCTCTGCTGCTGACAACGAGGCTGTCAGCAGCAGGGTAGAAAGGATTGAAAGGATTCTATTCATAGAGATAGGAGTATAGAAGTTCTAGGTGAACTAGTAAATCTAGGATTTATAGGATATACTTATTCTGCTTTGGTTAAACGGAATACTTTGCAGCCGTGGGCGGGAACGGTATAGTTGAGGTTGCGTTGCTTGCCGAGGTCGGTATGCTCCCATAAGTCACGCACATACATAGACTCCTCTCCCAATGAACTGATGGCTAAAGAGCGTGTCTGTTCGAGGTCCTCCCGATTGAAGAATGCCACTATCCAGTCGCCGTTGCTCATTTGTCCCGTCCAAATCTGACTATCGGTGCTATTGAGGTCGCGCGAGAGCGGTTTACCGACAAAGCCGTCCTTGTTGAGGGCAAGGAGTTCCTCGTTCTGATAGAAAGTAACCAGATGTTCGATGTTGGTTTCGTTGTACTGGTCGGCACAGGCAACGGGTCCTCCTGCCACGAGTTGGAGCGAGATGACAGAGCGACATTCGTCGTCATTGGACAAGGTATTGAGACGTGTGAAGTCTCCGTCCAGTATCAGTTTGCCGCGCCCTGACAGTCCTGAGAAATAGACCATGCCATCGAACATATTGTAGCAGGTAGGCCAGCGGTCTTTGTCTATCTGTCCGCGGCGTCTGTAATAGACCGACTCACCGTAATGCTCGTAGTTCTCATCGGGGTCGTTGGGGGTAGTACCCGAAAAGGCACTCCAACGCCCACAGAAGACATCGGCATTGATACGCATCATGTTCATGTAGCGTGCTTCGAGTTCGGCGTAGTTCTTCTGGTTGGGCATCACGATAGAGGTGAATACGCCGTACTTGGTAGCCGACTCGTTGATGTATTGAAGAGCCAGTTCGTACTCTTCGCGTCCGTATCCGCGTCCCGGGTCTCCGCCCATACCGGTACCCGTCTCAAAGAGGCACATGAAGTCCATACGGATAAAGTTGACTCCGAGTTCGCTATAGTATTTGAAGAAGCCGTCTATATACTCCTTGGTACCCGGGTGAGAAGGAACAATCCAATAGAATATGTCTCTCTCGCGTGCGGCATCGGGGTGCGCCACCTTGTCCTTGGCGGGGTCGTATAACAAGCTGCCAAGGCGGATGTTGGTGCCTTCGATGACGATGTTATCGTCCCCGTGCTTCCATAGCGGATTGTCGTACACACCGAGTTTGAGCCCATGGCTTTTGCAGAGAGAAACCAACTCTTTGAGTGAATACTCCCCATAGTGCGTCATGTAGCCCTGACTATTGTCCGACTGCACATTACGCATAGTCTGAAAGCCATCCGTTACAATCATGTCGTAGCCGTAAGGGAGAAGGTTCTCCGACACCCACTTGATGTTGGACTCCCATGTGGCTTTGGGCATATTGGTATTAGTACCTGCATGTTCCGCCTCGAAGCAGAACTCATAGACCGTCCAGTAGAGGGGTGCCTTGGCGTTGGTTTTAACGGGTTCTACGACAGGGTCGTCCTGAACTTGGTCAATGCTCCAGCCTGTATCAATCTTCTCGTCACAGGCGGTAAGGGTAAGTGCAGTCAGTGCTGCCAAACATATATTCATCGGTCGTATCATTGTTGCTCGAATTTAACGGTCATGTCCAAGACATTGATGGTGATTTTGTATTTGCCCGCAGCCGATACTCTCCACTTCTGGTCGGGTTGGTCGTTGGGCGTGTAGAGTATGGGCGTAGGCCGGTCGGAGACGGGCGTATCCACAGCCGGTGCTATGAAGAAGGCTCCCTCATAACTATTCGGGTTGAGCGGGAACTTGATTTCTCCTGCCGCCAAGTTGCCCGTCCATGTGAACGAGCCGTTGCTTGCGGTGACATCATAGGTCATTTGTTCCGAGAAAGGCGTATTCCAGCCATTGGGCGTGGCATCGCCACAGAGCCATATCTGCTTGTACGGCAGTTTGTCGAACTCTTCGTCACGGGTGAAGGACACCTGCGGCACAGACAGGTCAATGTTGACGGTGTACAGTCCGACAGCAGGCACAACCCATTTGATGTCGGGTTTTCCGTTCTTGGCAAAGGTCATGGAAGTGATGCCTTCCGCGGGTGTGCTTTCAGCCGGTGCCATCCAAAAGGCACCTTCATAACTACGGCGGTCCGGGTCCGGCTCACAGAGGAACTTGAGTTCTCCTGTGCTGAGGAGTCCGCTCCATGTGAGTGTATGTTCGGTGATGTTGGTCATAGCGATGGCATCACCGAGTACCCAACCATTGGCAGCCTCACCCAAGAGGAAGAGCGGTTCCGTCTCCGTGACAGTGAGTCCTTCGAGGTCGGCTTCGATAACATAGTATCCGGCATGGTGGATGGTGAGCGGTCGGGCTTCTTTGGTGTCCGAGTAGAGTAGCGTTTGTGCGGTAGCGCCCTGTCCGTAGGCTCCGGTAGAGTCGGAACGGGAGGTGAGGAAGAGCAGTTCACCTTCGGTGAGTGCGCCCGTCCATGTATAGGCATTGCGCGCCGGCACCTTGCTCATCTCAATGGCTACGGTGTAGTCGTCTCCGACAGAGGTGGCACTACCCACCATGTAAAGTACGGAGGCGTAGCCCATGACATCAAACGTAACCGTGCTGAGCATAGGTTTGACGTAGGTATCGAGTCCCTTGGGGTGCGCGATAATCTCCGCTTCGAGTGCCGTCCACGAGCCTGCCGCTATGCCCCAGCCTTCGAGAAGGTCGTTGATAGTCCCGTGCGTGAAACTGACAGTGTTGCCTCCGTCCATGAGCATGGGTGTGATAGAGGTGGCGAAACTATTGTCGGCAATGTCCATCTTGAAGTAGTATTCAAAGCCCGTGATGCCGTCTTTGAGTTCGGGAATATCCCACGAGAAAGTGACAGCGGTGTCCTTGCTCTGCGATTGGAGCAGCCGCAGCGAAGAGACAGAGGCACGAATGTGCAGTTCATCGTCGAGACGAGGAATGGTGTAGTGTTCGCTCTCGGGTTTGCAACCGAGCAGTGCGCCCGCTACAAGGAGAAGGAAAAATATACGTTGCTTCATATTGCTATATTTGCATCAATGTGGTGTAGAAAGGTTATTTCCAGTATGGCAGTTGTTGCAACTTGGGGTTGCGCTCTATCTGTCCTTGGTGAATGGGGAACCAATAGTACTGCTTGCGATAGACACGGGTCTGATAAGCAGTGAGTTGGAAGAAGGTAGCCTCGTCCTTACCGCTGAAGTTCATACCGTATTGGGGTCCGTTGAGTGTGGTTTCGGCTTCCTTCCAGCGACGAAGATCATCGTAGCGAAGTCCCTCACAGCACAGTTCGACCCTGCGTTCACGATGTATGACCTCGCGTAGCGCGTCTTGGGTCATATCGACATGGATAGCGGTAGTGGAGGTGGCACCTGCGGTATAGGGTCGTACTCCCGCGCGGGTACGCACCTTGTTGAGGTAGGTGAGTATCTCGGTGTTGCCAGGGTCACATTCGTTGAGTGCCTCGGCGTAGTTGAGATAGGCTTCCGCAAGGCGGTAGAGGACTCCCGGACGGTATTGGAAGTTGCCCTCTTTGACATTGGTCTTGGGGTGAATCTTCTTGCGTACAAGGTACCCATTCTGCGGTGCGTCGTGCGTATGCCCGTTGTCGGTGCCGCCATTGAAGAAGTTGAAAGTGCGGTCTTCCTGCGGGAAGTAAGCGTTGTGGAACGACACAGCCACATAGAAACGGGGCTCACGGTGGCAGTACATCTTATAGGTGTGCGGGTGGGTGATGGCTCCGCCATTGACTTCCTCGTCCCACGAAGTGGCATCGGAGGAGACAGACGCTTCCTCAAAGCCCGTGGACTCGTAGTGCGAGTCGGGGTCGGTGATAGGCAGTCCGTTCTCCATGAAGAACGCATCCACAAGGGACTGGGTAACGCCCCATCCGCCGGACCCTCCCGAAGCGAGCGGGGTACAGTGCTTCTCGTATTCGGTATAGTCGCAGCCACCTGCACGGGCAAAGAGTATCTCGGTGTTGCCCTCGTTGTATCGCTTGAGCAGTACGTTCTGCACGGACATGAAGGGGTCGATGTCACCGTTCTCGTTGGTCTCGACATAGAGTGTATGTCCTGCGGCTTCGGCTGTCTCGATGAGCAGGAGACAAGCATCGGCTGCCTTGCGCCACCGCTCGGGATCGTAGGTCTGAAAGAAGATTTCCTGTCCGCGGTCGTTGGTGTAGCCTGCGTAGTCGGTATTGCCATTGACCAGTGGCGATGCGGCATAGAGCAGCATACGGGCGCGTACCGCCAGCGCCATGACAGAGGTAGCCCGTCCGTACTTCTGCGCACTGTTGTACTTAGCCGGCAGGCGGTCTGCGACATCAAGAAGGACCGAGTCGCACCAGTCAATGACGGTGTAGTAGGGGGATTGCCCTATCTGCAACTCTTCCGCCGTGGCATCGGTGCTGTAGAGTACGCCCGGGGTGAAGGGAATGGCACCATAGGTATTGACAAGGAGCCAATAGTAGTAGGCGGTGAGGAACTCGCACTCCGCCTTCATGTACTCGACCTCCTGCGCACCGATTCCCTGGTCGGGCAGCGTGTGTACGTTGTCAATAAAGATTTGTGCCTCTCGGATACGCTGCGGGAGCGACGCCCAGTAGTTGCCGTCCCAGTCGCTGGTAGGCGTCCACTCGCCGAGGATAAAGGGAATGACTTTCCAGTTCCATTGCCGCCAGCGTTCAGAGGGAGTCATCTCGTCGCCGAGAATGTCCCAACCGAGGTAGCGTCCGTAGCCCATATACGGGTCGGGAATATCGGAATAGACGCCGGCAAGCCACCCCATGGTGCGGGTCTTGTCGTTGAAAACCATCTCAAGGGTGAGTTCGGTGTCCGGCTCTTTGTCCAAGAAACTGCACGATGCCACGGGAAGCAGCAGGAGAGCAGTAAGAATGGTATATATTGTTTTTTTCATAAACTGATGATTTTGTTTTGTTATCGTGTCAGTATGGATACGATATTCACTCGTTAATCACATACTAATCACATACTAATCACATACTAATGTCATACACTTGACTCGATGGACCTCCCCTAACCCCTCCTTCAAAGGAGGGGGAACTCAGAACTCTGTATCTTTGACGACGCGGGACGCGTCGTCCCCATAAGGAAATCCAAAGCCGTTCTCATGGTTGCTATAGCATGATTAGAAACCTATTTCTATGCCGACCATGCCGGAACGCATAGCGGGGTAGCGGAGTCCGTCGTTGGTGGCGAGTTCGGGATCCCAGAGTTTGAATGACGAGAAACAGAAGAGGTTGTTGCCCGAAAGGGAGATACGGAACTTCTTGGCGTGCATCTTGTCAAGTGCCTTTTTGGGGAGCGAATAGCCGACTTCGATGGTCTTGAGACGGAGGAAAGACATGTCCTTCTTCCACCATGTGGAGGCGACATTGTTGTTGGTGTTGGTGGACTCGCTGAGGCGCGGCCAGAATACGTTCTGCGAGGGGTTGGACTCGGTCCAGCGGTCGTTGTAGTTGGTGAAGACGTTGCCGAGAACACCCTGTCCCGAGCCGGGGATGAAATAGTCGTTGCCGCCGATGATACGCCACGTGTCGCCCGTGCCTTGGAAGAAGATGTTGAAGTCGAAGCCCTTGTACTCAAGGTTTCCACCGAAGCCATAGACGATACGGGGGTCGTTGGTGCCGCCGATGTAGCCTTGGTCCTCGTCGGTGATTTTGCCATCACCGTTCATATCCACGTACTTGATGTCGCCCGGGCGGACTGTGGCTCCCAGTTGCGGGACAGGCAGCCCTGCGGCAAGATTGCCGTCGGCATCAAAGTCGTCGTCGGTGTAGAGCCCATCGGCAGTGTAGCCCCACAGGGTGTTGATAGACTGCCCCGTCCGGCTGCGGTGCGTGCCCTTGACGGCTTCGGGTTCATCGATTTCGAGGATGGTGTTCTTGGCATAGGTGAAAGTGCCGCGGAGAGCGATGTTGAGTCCGTTGCGGAACCGGTGGTTGTAGGTCATAGAGAGGTCCACACCGCGGTTGTCCACCTTGCCGTAATTGGCGTAGGGTGTGCTGATGAAGCCGACTTGCGAGGGGATAGTGTTGCGCTGCATGAAGATGTTGCTGCGCAGTTCCCGGAAGAAATCGACTTGGAGATCGAGGTCGTTGTATAGCCCGAGTTCGAAGCCGACATCGGCTTTGCGCGCGGTCTCCCACGTGAGGTTGGCGACACCTACTTCGCCCTCCCGGACACCCTGATAATACACATCGCCCGTGTAGCCCCAGTTGTAGCCGTTGGCGTTGCGGTTGATGGTGGTGATGTAGGCGAAACGTCGCGAGCCACCGATGTTGTCGTTGCCGACGAGACCGATAGAGCCACGGAGTTTGAGTTTGGAGAGGACGTCCCGTGCCTCTTCCATCCAGTGCTCCTCGGAGATGAGCCATCCGACAGCCCCCGATGGGAAGAAGCCATAGCGTTTGCCCTTGGCGAAGTTCTCGGAGCCGTTGTAGCCGAAGTTGAACTCCGCCACATAGCGCCGGTCGTAGGTGTAGGAGGCACGCCCTGCGATACCCTGGTTGCGGTAGGGCTGGTAGTCGCCGTTGTCATAGGAGCGGAGGTTGTAGAGGAAGAGGGCATCAACCGCGTGGCGGGAAGCGAAAGTGCGGTTGTAGGTGAGGGCCGCCTCGAAGTAGATGCTGTTGTTGCCATAGTCGGCATTGCTGCTATGGTCGAGGAATTCGGAGCCGTACTTGAGGATGGAATGTACGAGTTCACCCTCGTCGTTGCGGGACTTGGCGACACTGTAGTAGTCGGGGGTCTTGCCGCGGGTCATATAGGTCTGCGAGAAATAGTCGAAAGAGAACGTGGCTTTGGCTTTGAGTCCCGGGGTGATGAACTTGAGGTCCTGCTCGATAGCAAAGAGGGACTCGAGTTTGCCGGCGGTGCTGCGGTAGTAGCCATTCTGCGTACTCATAGCCCACGGGTTGTAGCGATTGGCAGACGCAAGGGGGATGGTGCCGTCGGAATAGACTGCGGGGTGGACGAAAGGCGGTGTCTCGAAGGCTTTGGCAAAGACCTCGTCGGTGGAGGAATTGGACTTGCGGAGCATCTGCAAGTAGCCACCGATATTGAAGCGCAGGATGGTGGTCTTGGTGATGTCCAAGTCCACGTTGGCGCGGAGGTTGAAGCGATTGAGTTTGGAGCCTGTGTCGTAGGGCAGCGTCTCATCGACAGCCATGATGCCCTTCTCGTGATAGTAGGAACCCGTGAGGGCATAACGCAGCCGCTCGGAGCCGCCGGAGACGGAGAGGTTGGCGCGTGTGGAGTAGGCTACGTCGTTGGTGATGGCGTCCACCCAATCGACATCGGGGTAGAGGTCGCGGTCGTAGCCGTAGTAGGTCTTGAGGATTTGGTCTTTGGTGAAGAGACGCTTGTTGGGGTCGGACTGGAGGTTGTTGAGCAGGTCCATATACTCCGCCGCGCCGATGAACTGCGGCAGTTTGGTGGGCGTGGAGACGGATTGCTCGAGACGCAGAGAGATAGCGGGCGGTGCTACACTGCCCCGTTTGGTGTTGATGAGAATGACCCCGTTGGCACCACGCACACCGTACATAGCCGAAGCCGAGGCATCTTTGAGGACAGAGAACGCCTCAATCTCTGCGGGGTCGATGTCGTTGAGTGAACGCTCGACACCATCCACGAGGACCAGCGGGGAGGTGTTGCCCGAGAATGAGGCAATACCGCGAATCCAGAAGTCGGAGTTGTCGTAGCCCGGTTCGCCCGAAGGCTGCACAGCAATGACACCCGCCAGTTGACCGGCGAGGTTGTTGCTCATAGAGCGTGTGGAGCCGACCTGCAGTTGTGCTGGTTCGATGGTCTGGATAGAGCCGATGACAGAGAGTTTCTTCTGGTTGCCATAGCCGACCACAACCACTTCGTCGAGAACCTCGGTGTCGTCTTCCATAGTGACGAAGAAACTGATGTCGCTACCGACCGTGATGGTTTGGGTCTTGTAGCCGACGTAACTGATGTCGAGTTTGGATTGCTTGTCCGGCACGTCCAGGTAGAAGTGCCCGTCCATGTCGGTGATGGTACCGAGGTTGGTTCCCTCGACCATAACGGTAACGCCGATGAGGGGTTCACGCTGCTTGTCCACCACCGTGCCGCTGATGCGGATGTTGCCGTCCGCCATAAGAGAAAGCGGCAGGAACAGGTATAGCACCAAGAGGGCATACGGTATAAATCGTATGGCGCGCATAAGAATTAGGTATTATAAGTTTGATATTGAATACTAGGTAGGATATGGAGAAATGGGGCTGAAAATACCCCATTTCTCCTGACGACGCGAGCCGCGCCGTCTTCCATAATTTACTGACGACGACCTGTCAAGTCGTAGAGAGCATCGCCGCGAAGGATATAGACCTGTCCGTTGCGGATGACCTTGGTGGGCTGCGGGTACTGACCTACGGTAATGACATCGGTAGGAGTGGCACCGGTGACGGTGAGGGTCATTGTCTTGAGGTTGAGAGTGAGCGAATACTTGCTGGCAGTGGTAACAAGGAACTGATAGTCAATAGTATAACCATTAATAACCTGTACGGGTAGGCTACCGCCTGTCGTTAATTTGACATCATCTGCTGTTGCGCCAAAAGTATCGGAGTTCCAATCCCACCATTTGCCACAGAATTTGAGTTTGCCTGCAGCGAGGTCGCCGGACCATGTCCAAACACTATCCTGCGTAGCGTCGAGGGTCATCTCTATAGCATTATCATCGAAATTATAACCACCGGTAGCCTCGCCAATCATCCACATAGTAGTGAGTACTTTGACAGGAGCCGTAGCAGGTGTGAGCGTCATCTTGCCTGCGGGAATATCGAGTTGTGCTTCGAAATAGGTGTCTGCGGTGAACGCGGTGTGGTATTTGGGGTCGCCCGATGTGGCTTTAACAAGAGAGTATTCGCCGCTTGCTTTCACCTCTTCGCCATCGTTCTGAGGACCGTACTGAGTTCCCCAAGCCTTTTGTGCGAGGAACTTGAGTTCGAGGTTTTCACCCGCTTTGATATAGAAGCCACCTTCGTATTTTCCATACTCGGTTTCGGTCATCTCAATCGCGTTTGCCGGTGTCCACCCTGCTTCGGTGGCATTGCCGACAGCATAGAGCGTCTCGGGATAGATGTCGGTAGCAGCAATGCGCTTGTCAGCCAAGCCTGTACCGTCAGCAACAACTATTGTGGGGGTCTCGCCGAGAGTGATAGTCAGGCTGTAGCGCCCTGCTTTGACAGCAAACTTATTGTCGGTGCCATTGCTATTCAAGCCCAAGTTGAGACTGCCCAATTTGAGACTATCTTTGTCAGCAACAGGACCGTAGGAATCACCAAATGTCGCATTGGTGAGCATAAACTTGAGGGAACCATCTTTGAGGTCTCCGACCCAGACATAGGAGCCGTTCTCCTCGACCATCATATCCATCAGGTTGAGTGCCCATCCTGCTTCGGTGGCTTCTCCCATCAGATAAAGACGTGTAGCATTGGCTACAAACACGTTGCACGCCAACAGGGCTGCAACCATCAAGACGTAAAGTTTCGTTTTCATACGCATTATAAATTAGTTGTTTTTAATTTAGTTAATTCTATTTATATCAACACTCTATATCCACACCAAAGCCCCTGCATATACCTAACGGACATACACAAAGGGCGGGGCGCAAGAGCACTCCGCACACTGAATATAGTGTATATAATAAGCACAATGCACTGATAGCCAGCAAGTTATCGAGGGGGTAATGACTATATCCGTATTTGATACTACTGCTTTCATGATATACTATTCAAATTCAACGCTGCAAAATTAGTGCTTATAAAGTACGCTCACAATAGCGAGGATTGTTTTGGGAGTTGGATATATTTGCTATATTATTTGTAATCAACGAAATAGTATTTTGTATATTCTCTGTTTTGGGAGTTATTCTTATACCTAATATATAATGTTTGTTTGCATATTTGATACAAATATATTATCTTTGCAGCCGTTAACCCATCGTGATAATACCATGCTACTATTGCTTTCCATCCTGTTTCAGTTAGACACCGCTGTTGTCAACCGTCAGCAATACATCCATGCCCGTGAGCAACGTATTGCAGCAACTACCGCTTTCTACAATGTGGCAGAGGGCAAGAAAAAGTACTACTTTGCCCGCCAACTCTATACTGCTTACGAGGGTTTTGACAATGACTCCGCGCTTTTCTATGCAGAGCAGAGCCTAATTTTGGCCAGGCACTATATGGATGCTGCAGCCATACTGCGTTCCACCATCAGCCGTGCACAGTGTATGGCAATGGCGGGCAACTATCGTTTAGCGTTGGAGCAACTGCTTCCTATGCGAGACCATATCCTGCCGGAAGTTGCCAATCCATACTACAAAGCCCTCAACCTCACCTATATATGGCAGGCAGAGTTCACTACCGTGCAGGCGGAACGGGATATAGCCCGCCAACAAATACTGCCGCTGCGGGCATGTATCCTGCAGACCGAGACCAACCCCGTCTGGTATGCCCAAGAGTCTGCCCTGATACGCATAGAAGACTCACCCCGCGAAGCCCTGAACCTGCTTCTGCCCGTTTACAACCAACTCCCTGACACATCCAACTATATCCGCTATCTTGCCAATACGCTCGGCTCTTGCTACCAGCGTCTCTATTGGAGTACAAACAACCCCGTAATGCAAGATTCCGCGTTATTGTACTTTGCACAGTCCGCGCTATGCGATATGCAACACGGCGTTATGGAGCATGCCTCGCTGCGCGAAGTGGCACTCATACTCTTCCGCAAGGGCGATGTGGAACGTGCCTACCAATATATGAACTGCTGCATACAGGACGCCGACCAAAGCAAAGCGCGTCTGCGCACCGTTGAGATGGCAGGTGATATGCCGTTGATACTCAATACCTACCGCCAGAAGATACAGGAACAACAGCACAAACAGCATATCCTCATTATCTCATTGGGTATAGCCGCCAGCATTCTAGTATTGGTGTCGTTTGTACTTATGATGATTATGACCCGTTGGCGTGCCGTGAACCGACAACTCTCGCTTCTCAACACCCAATTGCAGGACATTAACCAACGTCTCTCCGTCACCAATGCCCAACTGCAGGACTCGAACCGTATCCGTGATGCATACGTAACACGCTATATGACAGAATGTTCGCACATCATCGAGACCATGTCGCAATACCACAAGACCCTCTTGCGTGCCTCGCTGTCCGACCAACCCAAAAACCTCTTCCAAATCATCAAATCCACCGAGGTTATCGACCGCACGTTGCGCGAGTTTTACCGCCATTTTGATGAGACATTTCTGTCCCTTTTTCCGCATTTCGTCACGGATTTCAATGCACTTCTTCGCCCCGAAGAGCAATTCCCTCTGCCACAACAGCGGTATCTCTCCACCGAACTGCGTATCTTTGCCCTTATCCGTTTGGGCATCACCGACTCGGAAGATATAGCCCATTTCCTGCGTCTCTCCGTAAAGACCGTGTACAACTACCGCACTCAGATGCGCAACCGCGCCATTGGCAACCGCGACACACTGGAACAAGCCGTGATGCATATCGGGTTGTAGTGTCTCTTGCCGAGTTGGGAGTAATTTGGTCTGTAATCAGTTTGCTTACTGATAAAATTGTCTGCTACGGACAACAAATCAGCGATTTTTGTTGTACCTTTGTATCCGGATTGGGTAAAAACAATGAAAGTATTAATACCCCAATAACGCAGAAAGTAACAATTCTTTCATTTTAGATAACACATTTAGTTCGTTATAAGTCAATCAGATATATGCAGAATATGGACGGCTGTCCATACGCTCATATATTTTATGGACAGCCGTCCTTGCAAAATGCCCATTCTCGTATTATCTTTGTGCCGCATTTCAGCACAAAAGTAATTTTTTAATGGAAAAATTTGTACGACAGAAAAAAAAAGTGTACCTTTGCAGCCGAAAACAATAAATTTTCATAGTTAAGGTTTAGGTTTAATGGCAACGGGAGGCTGGGAAGTTTCTCGTTGTTTCTTAAACTAAAAACAGCCAAAATTATGGAAGTTTGCAATTTGCTGTGGTATGGATAATGCAGAACGAAAAAATACCGACAATGAGTTGCTGATTGATTGGAGCAACCCCGAAGACGCTCGCAAGGCTTTCCTTGCGAGTGAAATTTTTAATCGTAAATATAATTAAAAGATATGGCAACAACTTACATGACCGCTGACGGTCTTCAAAAACTGAAAGATGAACTCCAACAATTGGAGTCTGTGGAGCGCCCCCGCGTGATTGCCGCTATAGCAGAGGCACGCGACAAGGGGGACTTGAGTGAGAATGCAGAGTACGATGCAGCCAAAGAGGAGCAGGGCGTACTGGAAAGTCGTATCGCGATGCTCAAAGCCAAAATCATGGACGCACGTATTATCGACGAGAAAAGCATCAAGACAGATGAAGTGCAAATCCTGACCAAGGTGCGTGTGCAGAACCTCAAGACCAAACAAGAGAAAGTATATCAATTGGTTACCGAGAGCGAAGCCAACATCCTTGAAGGCAAGATTTCTACCACTACACCTATCGCCAAAGGCTTGATGGGCAAGAAAGTAGGCGAGATAGCCAAGGTGAGTGTTCCTGCCGGCACTTTGGAGTTCAAGATATTGGAAATCAGTATCTAAATTTACAAATCGTAAATCTGTAAATCGTAAATAGATATGACTCTTTTCACAAAGATAATCAACGGCGAAATCCCCAGTTACAAGGTGGCTGAGGACGACCGTTTCTATGCATTCCTGGACATCAATCCGTTGCAAAAAGGGCACACGCTGGTTGTTCCGAAACTTCCGGAACCCGAAGCGGATTACATCTTTGACCTTGACGACAAAACGTTGGCAGATATGATGGTGTTTGCCAAACGTGTAGCCATTGGTATCAAGCAAGCCTCTGATTGCAATCGTGTGGGTGTAGCCGTATTGGGTATGGAGGTGAACCACGTGCACATTCATCTGGTACCAATGAACTCGGAAAAGGATATGCTTTTTACCAACCCGAAGTTGCAACTCTCCACCGATGAGATGTCCGAAATAGCCAACTCTATTGCGCAGGCTATCGACCCCGTGTAACCGTTGCGTAAAGATAGTTCTGAAAGTTATATTCTGTGTTTCTGTAGAAACTCTGCCACGTTCTGTTTATAGGTATCGCCTATCGGTATCTCTGTCTCATCAAGCATGCGCACTACCCCGCGAGCGACTTCGCTGACAAGGTACATATTCACGATATACGACCTGTGTACCTGCAGAAACTGCTGCGGCAGACGCTCTGCCATCTGCTGCATTCCCCCATGGACTATCAGCGGCTTGCCGGTGCGCAAGTATATCTGTACATACTCGCTCATTCCTTTGATATACAATATATTGTCCAACTCTATAGGCACGTGCCTGTAATCCACTTTCACGTACAGCAACTCCTTTTGGGTGGGGTGCAGCAGTTCATATTGTGCGCGCACACGTTCAGCCGCACGGCTGAATGCGGCAAAGTCAAACGGCTTGAGCAAATAGTCAAGGGCTTGCAGTCGAAAGCCCTGCAGTGCATGCTCTGCGTAAGCGGTAGTAAACACCACCAATGGCGGGCTTGGGAGAGCGGCGATGAAGTCTAATCCGTTGATTTCGGGCATATTGATGTCGGTGAAGATAACATCTGCCTCGCTCACCAACGGCAAAGCCTCCACGGGCGACTCGCACAACGCCATAAGCGACAAGTAGGGCACGCGGCTGATATAAGCCTGCATCTTCTCCAGTGCCATCGGTTCATCGTCCAGCACCAAACAACGGAGGGGGCTATTCATACGTATAAGGAATTGAAAGGGTTACCACATACAGGTCGTCATGCGCGTCCACCTGCAGCGTGTAGTTGTCGCCAAAGAGTATAGGCAACCGCCTCTTGATATTGGTCAGCCCGATACCTCCTGTGGCGTTGCTGTCGGGTACTTCGCTGCGGGTGTTGGAGCAGTAGAGCGTTACGTGCTGCACTTCGGTCTCTACCGACAGACGGAAACGGAAATGCGACTGCCGCCCGTAGCAGATGCCGTGTTTGAAGGCATTCTCAATGATGACGATAAACAGCAAGGGGGCTATGTACAGGTGTTCGGTCTCATCGGTAGGCATCTCACACTCTACCGCCAGCCGTTTGGCGGAGTACCGTTGTTCCATCAGGCGGATGTAGTTCTGCAGAAACGACACCTCTTTGTCAAGTGCAATGCGTTCTTTGGTACCGTCGTACAGAACATAGCGCATCAGTTGCGACAGTTGGATTATCATCTCTTGTGCCACCGTAGGGTTGATATCCACCATACCGTGGATATTATTGAGCACATTCATGAAGAAATGCGGGTTGATTTGGGCTTTCAGCAGTTGCAATTCCTGTTGCAGACGTTGGTTCTCAAGGGCGGTGTTGCGCTCTTTCTCGCGCTCATAGCGTGCGAACATATACACCGACAGGTTTGCCCCGATAATCAGTATGACCAGCGTGAAGTCCATCACTATAGGGTTCGGTCCGTGAGCATCGCTCACCGTGGTACGCCTTTCCGGGTGTGGTCTTTCTGGCTGCGGAGGTCTTTGTCCGGATGGTTTTCCATATCCACCATCGCGCGGTGTATGATGTTCCTGAGGCATCGGATGTGCTGCCATAGAGTCTTTGTTGCGCCAGTACTCAATGCCGCCAAAGGCACCGAGCAGGACTGCCAATCCCACAATATACGCGGCTACCTTGCCCCGCATCAGCAATCCCCGCATCAGCAGTACCTCGTGAATGAGGAACACCAACAGGAACGGCAACATAAAGCACAGCCAGTTCCACAAAGCCACCCCTGCCTCGTGCCAACCGCTACGGCATAGCACAACGGCAGAGTAAGCAACCGGTATCAGCAGAAACGGCAGCCACCACAGGTAGGGAATGATACGCTTGGAAACGGGTTTCATCGGTCTGTTCAATTACGATTGCAAAGGTACTGTTTATTAGCAGGATATGCAATGCTTTTTCAGCGAAACGACCGTTATTTTCTGTGTATGCAGAATCGTATCTTTTTGTTTGTTGCACATTAAGCACAGAAATATCTTACTCTTTTCCAATATCCTGCAATATCACCATTGCCCATTCAGGGATGACGTCGGTATATATCTTCTCTACTGCGCCATTGGTAGTTCGGAAAAGGAGTTTTGCCTCGTGGTCTTCTACAGAGTTGTCATAGAAATAGGCTCTGTCCACTATGTGTGACAATATGCGTGCGTTATTGATTGAGCTCATATAACGGGAGATAATTTTCGTAATTGGCACATCATGTCCGCCCTCCATCACACGTTTGGCTACGCGAGAGGCATTAATGGCAGGTGAGGAGGTGCTGATGAAGAACAGACGGATAAAATACCCCTCCTCTTTTGCCCTGTGAATATAATCCACCTTGCTCTGACTGGACAAGACCGTCTCAAATATCAGATTTTTATGTTCTTGCAATAATGTATTGCGCCGCTGTTCAGCATATTGTGCGGCTTTGAGGACAGCATCTTGATTATTCCAATCACCAAATAACTGCTGAGCAATATCATCAGGATTGATGTACTCACACGTCTCTGCCCATTCGTGTCGAATGAGTTGCCGGGTGGTAGAGGTCTTCCCTGAACCATTGGGACCTGCAATAACTATGAGAATCGGACGATTCATCAATGAGACATCATATAGATTCGCTCAAAAAATGCCGTATGTGCAGTTGCATATTGGTCTTTTGCCTCTTTAGCCACTTCGCGCATCAGTGCGTCAAGTATTTCATCGGAAGGCTCCGCTCCGCTGTTAAAACGATATGTGTCAATGGTTGGCATATACATTATCCGTTGTATTCTCGCCGCAAAGGTAAGGCTTTTTATCGGATTATGCAAATCCCGCCCTACAGCGAAACGACCGTTATTTTCTGTATTCACTGAATGATTTGATTATTGGGTAGAAATAATGGGTTCGGACAACTCTAAATAACTATCCCAAAGTCATCACAAAGGACTAAGTGCCTTGTCCAATGGTTCTGTAGCCATCCTCTGACCACCATATAATACCGATTTGTGGAGACTGTCGACAAGTTTAGGCAGCCTTCATTTGGGGTGTAATTACTATTGCTTAGGCGGCAAGGACTGGAATTTGCGTGTCGTTGCCACTTGCAGCAACATCACTCCACTCAATATGCACCCTACCATAAAAGCCCCTTGGGGCATATCCGGGAACCACCATTTTGCCAAAGGGGTTACAATCAGCGGTGACACAAACTGCCCCAAATACAATGCTGCAGACAACAATGGCATCACCGTGGCGGCTGCTGTCTTACCGCCTTTGATACTCGCAATCGTATTCAGATACGGCACGCCCACACCCGTTGCCATGCCCGCCAATGCACTTCCGACAATCAACATCGGCAGAGACATTGACACACAATAGCAGCCATAGCCACACAAAAACAACATAGGGCAAAAGTATTTGATACTCAGCCTGAAACACCTCATCAACTGACCGAACAGCAGCCCCATCAGCAGTGCCACCATATCCAATCCTACCATAATACCCGTTACCATACCATGGTGCTGCCCAAGGTATGTGTCTTGACTCGCCATTTGGGCAAAATTGGTAGGAAAGATAAAGAATATCATCATCAGAAGCCACATACCCACCACACTTGGGTGAAACTTCAGCAGACTCTTGAGCGAAAACGTTTTTCCCCGTTTGCTCTTGTCCCCAATCCGCTCGGCAGGCAGAAAAGCGACCACCAATGCCATAGCGGGTATGCCCATCAGATAGACCAAGAACGCATACTTCCACCCGCACGATGCTGCCAACACGCCTGCAATGGCGGTGGCCACTACGCCTCCCAACTGGTTCATGGCGGCAGACAATCCCATTAGCCCTGCCTGTTCTTCCGGCGCAAAATAGTACGCCAACAACCCTGTGGACAGCGGCATCAGCAGCCCGACACTCACACCCAGCAATGCACGCAGGCACAAGAGCCATACGATGTCAGACGCAAAATAGCACCCTGCGCCCGACAGGACATACACCGTGAGACCAATCAAGGCGATTGTTCGCGTGGTCAGCCGCTGACTGATAGAGTGGAAAAACAGATTGGTTAGAATGATGAACAACGCAGGCAAAGAAACTATCAGTTTGATAGTCATCTCATTAACACCCGCTTGAGAGAAATGCGCCCCGATAATATCCAATGCCGGAGCAATCGCCGCACCTGCCATCACGGTCAGTACGGACATCGACAAAATAGTCGCAGTTAACCTTTTCATTCGGCTATAGTTTATTTCTTTATCCTGTGAATCTTCAGACACCTACAGCCGTTCTCCCGCTTGCAATCAGGAACGCTTCCGTTGGTACATATCAAACCTTCGGTTGCTTACAATTCAGGCGCAAAGTTACTGCTTTTTTCCGATTTGCGCAAATGTTGCCATCACGGTGTCCGGATATTCCCTCACCGTCACCAATGCCAACGCACCATTATGCGAGGTGCCGACGCTGAACACAGGCACACTCACCCTGACCGATGTTACACTCAGCGTGGCAAGTAATATGCTCCTGTATGTGGACTACAACACCCAATGGAGTACCTACGGCGGCACGGGCAATCTGGTGCTACTGACCACTCAAGACGCATGGTCGTACACTGGCAACGTGGATGTCGACTCGTATAGCAATGCTACCGTCACTGTGGGCGATAACGTAACGTGGAATGGGGCTGTGGACACCGACAACAACGCTTCCTCGGCAAACGTAACCGTCAATGAAGGTGCTGTGTGGGTGCTGACTGCCAATGCGTATGTCAACAAATTGGCCAACAACGGCACCATCATCACCAACGGCTACACCCTCAAGGCCAAAGCAACCACGGGCACTGGCACACAACAGACCACACCGGTGGATGAGGTCGTAATTGACCAATCTGCATTGACCAACCAACCTGTTTCTGTCTATACCATTGATGGTCAATATGTAGGAACTACTGATGTTTCCACCATCCATGGTGTGTACATCATAAATGGCAAGAAAGTTCTGTTCTAAAAGCCATACTGGACTATTACAGGCTCCTCCCTATTCGGAGAATATCTGCGTAGGGAGAGTCTCTTTCTCCTTGTGATAGAAGAAGATGGCTTCGTCGGTTGCAAAGGCATTGGATCGTCTGATAGTGACTAAGTACCCTTGCGGCGTGGCGTAGAGACATTCCTTGTCTGATTGGGCTTGTGAACGATTGAAAGTGACAGACCAATAAATCGGGCATTAGAGTCGGAGACGGAGGACACGAATGGGGCGGGCGGGGTCGCCATACAGGGCGGGATCGTAGCAGATGTCGCCTGTAGGCACAAAGCCGCATTTCTCCATTACACGACCTGAAGCAGGGTTATCCACATAATGCCCGCTGATAAGCGAGGGGATAAGGTGCTGTTCCTGCAAGGGGAGGTGGTTCTCTATATGTCCCGCTGCACGAATAGCAAGACAGCGGGCGTTCTGCTCACGTATCTGCGCTATCATTGTTCGCAACGCCTCGGTACAGATACCCCTGTTCCAAAAGGGCTGCCTACCCAATAGCCCACCATGGGTTCGTCAGGCAAAGCAGGCAGGTTGCAATCGCAGGACGGTCCGTAGCCAATGGCACCCACAGGCGTACCGTCGCTGTCCGGCAGGACAATAGCCCATGTAGTGTCGTTGCGGAACACATTGCGGATAACTGACAGGCTCTCTTCCACCGACCGGTGCGGAGCCCAACCGGCACGCGTCCCCACATCGGGATCGGAGGCCAAGCGGTATAAGGTTTCAGCATCGGTGTCGAGCCATGGGCGAAGAATGATGTTTGCTCCACGGACAATGTTGGATTTCGTTTTTGTTTCCATAGTTGCTCCGTTCAAGAGACATTTGTCATCCACTAATGTCCATTAAAGCATTGATAAACATATAATTCTCCACGAATTAGCCACGAAAATCTGTTTCGTTAATAACCTCATTTCTCTCCCAATACGCACCAGCGCAGCACAGGTATGCGGTGAATAACGGCATACAA
>ERZ808278.304-NODE-304-length-36592-cov-4.968799_pt1 | contig 36592 bp, 40 predicted proteins | sample MGYA00521239_ERZ808278 | MGnify/ENA primary metagenome ERZ808278 (study PRJEB31516, sample SAMN03275600) | gut metagenome | biome: mammalia-associated habitat; material: feces | host: Papio cynocephalus | place: Kenya | collected 2012-07-17 ... | reverse complement strand
TATTTTTGGTGGAATTTCCTTTGGGGAGCTTTTCCACAACCCATTCCAAGTGTCCTTAAAGGAGTATTTGAACCTTGTCCACCTACCATTGAAAGAAGGTGAGAAGTTCGCATTTGGCAAGGATTTTTCCCAGGACAAATAATTTCCTCCCCTAGTAACCGGGGAAACAGAAACTTTTCCCTTTTCCACCCCAAGGGGAACGACCTTGGCACCCTTGACAAAGCTTTCTGCATTTTTTGTGGCTGATAGGGCTTGCTTCCCCCCTCGGAAGAAACTTTTGCCTTTATCCAAGGCTGCCACTCCCAATTCTTTCCAAAATGCCATAACAATTCTTTTAAGTTTTAATTATCTGGATAATTGATTCTAACGATGCCACGAGCTTTATGGATCTCTGTCTTTGGGGTTTCTATGATACCCCCACTTGCTGAGGAACATAACCATGCCTGATAACCTGGATTCTCCTTGACTTCTGTGGATGTCCAATACCAAGTATCATCCGTTAAGTCTATCGGTGTACCGCCAAGCTCAGCGATGATATCATTGATATAACCAGCGCTCTTTACCAAAAGGCGTTGTTCTGCCACACTTGGTATATAGTCACTTTGTCCTCCATGATGGAAACGGAACATCGTCTCCGAAATAGGGCATCCCTTGCCTGCATCCTTCATTTTACTTTGGAACATTGAGATGGTATTGGTAAAGCCGTCGAAAGCAGTAATATCTTTACTTGTTCCATTCTCAAGTCCCAGAGAATCACAGAATGCACCTTGGGTCTCGTTCAGCATTACGGCAAGAGCAGGATGCTCATCGGTGGACTCTGCAAAAATTACTCCCACTGCCTTTTTTGAGGATTGATCGAAAAAGCTTTGAGCATCCAAACAACTATGGTCATCACACAGGATGTATCCCACGTGCAATTGATGGTCTGTTGGCTCATGCTTATCACATGAAACCAACAGACTCTGCAAAATGATGGCAAACAGACCACAAAAAATAGAAAAATATTTTTGTCTCATATTCTTGTTACCTTTTAATTATAATGGAACCTTTACTCCTAGGGAAACGCCCGTCTTGAATCGATCTTTTCCATGGATGACGATACTTTCCTTGACGGAAAAGAACACGCTCCATCCATCATACAGGTTATAAGTATGCTCGTAGCCAAAGTGAGCCGCACCTATGGCTTTCTCAAAATCACTACCAGCACTAGCGCCTATTCGAAGGCTACCATGATGGTTTCTGCCTCTTGCAACACAGGGTTTGTAAGCCACGCCAACCTCCCAGGTGTTATAGTTATGCCAGAAGGACTTCGGAGTAACATGTCCTACTTCTGGGTCATCTGCATATTGAATGGAGTAAGTGCCAAAGTATTCCCAGGCATGATGATAGTCTCTTTCCTGCTCATACGCAAGGGTGGCTTCTAAAGTTTTTGGATATGAGCTTCCCAAGGATAGTTGAAGGTGACTTCCATGACTTTGTGCCATTCCATGGGCTGGAATACCTATGGTCATAAAGGCCATAAGCATTCCTGTTTTGAATTGCTTAAATATTTTTTTCATATACTCGTTCTTTATTGTTCTCTTAACAGGATGGAATCAAAGGAATCTGCAGCAAGTAAATCCTCATAATCCAGATTGATGGATATGTTTCTGCCGCTGATTTGTTTTTCGCTCAAAGAAATGGTCAAAACCTTATCATTTGGGAAAGTCATCTTCTTCAAGACGGCAATGTTACGATATCCTTTCTTGAAACTGCAACTTCGGTCTAGAAGCAGCGCAGGCTTTAACTCCAAGGTTTGGACATTAGTGGCCTTTTGCTGCTTCTTATCCATAAGCTTGAAGCGAAGTTCATCGATGTCAAACGGAAGGTTTGTATGATTCTCCACCGAAAAATCCACAAAGATGTATTCGCCCACCACATAGATATTGTTAAGGCGCATCATCATCTTGTTGTGTTTTGTGAAGGTGCTACGGTATTTAGCTGGAGAGTTCCATACTTTCATGGCATAAGCCACCATATCCGTAGTGGACATCGAGACCTCTGGATTATGAAAGGCATTTCGCTCGATCAGCTCTACTTCCTTGTCTGTTACCGCCTCTTCCAGCTTACTGGTATAGACCAGGGCATACTGGACTCTGTAGCGTTCCGTGATAATGGTAACGATTCCCATGACTTCACCATCTTTGTGATAACTCGAAGTGGGTTTGAGACGGATGACATTATCCAGAGGCTTGTCACCCACAATGGAGTCTGTTGAGATGTCCACCAAGCGTATCGGCTCGGAGGCCGTGATAATGGATGAGACATGCTCGTTCACTGTGATTTGCTCCATGTCATAATAAGTTTTTTGGGCCTGAGCATTGGCCATAGAAAGGCATGCAAACAGCAATGCCAGGGCTTTATTCTTCAATCTTTTCATGTTGTCCTATGTTTAATGTGCGACTGATTTATAATTTTGTCGCAACTAATTCCAGTTAAGTTATATTTTTGTCTTATCTTTATTTGTGAGATGAGTCTATGAGGAAGATTTTGGTTCCGTATTTAAGGCGGACACGATTCTTTTTGATTCCTTTCCCCAAAGCACTCATAGCCTTTTGAGTGGCGTTGGACATAGCTTGGCTAGCCCAGCTTTTAATACCAGTGCCACCAGTACTTGATTCCGTGAGATTACTACCCTGGGTAGCAGAAGACGCAATGTCTTTGGTTGTTTCACGGAAGCTACTTTGTGGGACATAGAGTCCTTCCAAGCCATCAGTGTCATATAAGTTCAAGCTTACTCTAAGTATCTCGTCCTCAAAGAAGATACTTTCCACCTTTCCTTTAACTCGTTGTTTGCCAAAGCCGCTCATGAGAGCATATAGGTAGGTACCTTTCTTCACCGTTATATTTCCGATTTCTATGTCATCCAGCAGGCGAAGACGGACACGACTTCCATCCACAGCTTGGATTTCTTCATCGATGATAGCGGAAATAAGCTTGGATTTTTCCTTTTCCATACCCAAGGTGTTGAAATACTCAGAAACCTCCTTGGTCTTTTTGGTAACCTTCTGAGTGGTTTCCTCTTCTGCATCCTTGCTCTTAGAAGATGGAGTGGTGGTCTCTATGTTTTTTTCTGAAGAGTATGACCTGTCACGTTTTGTAAGACCTCCATCATATTTACCAGCACCTGGTCTTGAATAATCCTGTTCTTCCAACTCTGAGTTAGTATAACCAGCCAAGTTCCGATTCATTTCCTCCCATTCCTTGTTTCTTCGCTGTCTTTGGAGTCTTGCGATTTCAGAGTCACTCACAGGAGCGACGAAGTCATTGGATGAGGTGGAACTTCTGCTAGCATTTTGACGTACCTTATTCTGCATGGCACGAAGTTTTTTCAATTCTTCTTGTTCCGCTTGCTGTTGCTTGATAAGTTCTGCCTCCTTCTTGTTATACTGAGACTCATAATTTTCCTTCTTATTGACGGAGTCACGGTCATTTTCCACACTCTCTATACCGGAAAGGTCAGTTATCTTGCCATACTTTCGTTCTGTGTTATCCATCTTGCTGCCAAGCAGTGAGTCGGTCTTGGCATCTGGAAGCGCACTGGACAGGTAATCCGTGGTCTTGAGATTGGCATTTCCTGTATCCTTAATTTCCAAGTGACAGGTGTCGATTATGAAATATCCCACGAAGAGAGAAAGCACGTAAACAAGAAGGGGCATCCAATACTTCCCTTCCTTGAAGTTTATTTTCTTAACTTTCATCATTGCAGTTCTTATTAATTATTATGATGTGGCTTATGCAGAGCGGAATCTACCTTCTCCACGGCCGTTACTCACTCGGAGTTTCGTTGCTTGTAGGACTTGACCAGGTTGACTACATTGATGGTGAAACATCCAATCACGATGGCAAACACAGTTGCAATAAAACCAATGCGATGTTTGTTGGCTGTCATTTGAAGGCGAGCAGCCAGGTAATTGATTCCAGACTTCTCGGCGAATTTCATACCCGCTTGCTTTTCCTTTTCATAGCGTTCCTTGTACCTTGGGTCATCCTTACTGGGCATTTGCTCGCCCAAAACCATTCTCTTTAAGCTCATTGTTCATAAGTATATTCGTTAGTATTCCGTTTTCTTTTTCTCCTCCAAATCCTTGTTCAGAAGGGTTCTCCAATTGGTAATCAATATACCATGGGGATTATTTTCCGTTCTAGGAACCTTCTTCAAGTTGCCTGCTGTTACTATCTGACGCATCAGGATATTGGTTCTTCGCTCTATTCTCTGCCTACCATAGTAAGTGAACGTCAGTGAGTCCTTGTTGAGTTTGATGCTGTCACAGAAGACGCTGCAGATGGTGGACGTACCGATGAGATTATTGTAGAATCCCTTTTCCTTGAGCGCATTATATTGTGCCAGACCGGTCTCATCAATGAGATACATGGCTTTCTCCATGGTGTATCTGATGTACTTATCGTCAGGAGCGAGCGTGAAGAAGAAATGATGGAACATCTCAATATCACTCTTGGCTTCCACCTCGAAGGTCTCTTCCATGGATGTTTGTCTCACCAAAACCGGAACGTTGCCATCCAACACATATACTTTCTTATGGGCATCGCTGACCATGCCTCTGGCTATGATGATGCTGCCCAGGCTGATGACGATGCAGCCTATGAGAAACAGGCTGCTAATGATCATCACCATCTTAATCTTGTTTTCTACGTTTTTTAATACTGCCATAATAGTATATTCGTTATTAATCCAATTTATCACTTTGGCAATAGGCTCATGGCACTTTGCTTGGCCGATGCAGCCACTCCTTCACCGAAATTTCGGGTACTGAAGGCGGTGTCACCTTCCGGTATCATCCAAGCAGCCAGGTCTGGGACCAGATTCAAGCACTTCAGTGAGACAATGGATGCCACAAGCAAGTAGCCACAAGTCATAAAGGCATTTTGAATGTAGCCAGTTATCTCACCCTTACCCGCCGTAATCACGGTCAGATTCTCCACCTGTACGCTGATGACAATGTCAAACAAAAGAAGGACATAGAATCCTACGAAGTATAGCATGGCACCATAGAAGTGAACTGTCAGATACCTGGTAAGCCACTTTGCCCAAGCTCCCTCCCATTTGGGAAGGACAGAGAAAGCCCATTGAATCGGACCGAAAATCGTAAGCATGCCTAACAATATCTGTTGACAGAAGATGGTACTCCACCATCCCACACGATATATGACGAGGGCGAAGAACATCACTATCTTATCCAGTCCTATGATTAGACCTGCAAAGACGGAGCGGTCGGCGGCCTCCTGTGCCATGGCTTCTCCTTCTTGCTTGCTCTCGATGTCTTCAACCTGCATGGAGGCATCTTGAACAATTTCACTCAGGATCAATTCCTTGGCTACCTCTTGTGTGGGGGCAATCTTCCGATATAGTGAGTCACGTTTCTGCACCAGGGGCATCAGTTCGTTATATTTCTCACTAACCTGTATCGCCTCGGCCTCATATAGGTCATGCGTATAGGAGCCGATGCAGTTAGGTATAAATGCGAGGGCATCCAAGATACTGCCGTTATTGTTGGTAGAAGATGGGTACCAGAAGCACATGACCAGTGCGATACCCATCACTTTCATGATTTTGATGACATCAATGGGTTCACCCTTGACCAGCATCTTGTAACACATGCCTCCTGCCACGATAATGGAAAAGAGTGCTCCAAGAGCCATGCACATCTGCAAAATCCACCAAAAAGGCCCTTGAGAGCCGATGAAATCAGCGTTGCAGAGAAACTCATTGGTCTGAAATACCACATTGTCTATGTCTTCCTCAAAGAGGTCCACACCAATGGTCTTGGAAAGGTCTGATACATAATCGCCCATTCCACTCATCGTGCTACCTACCGAGGTGTCTAAGAATAATGATGTAAATGCCATAATGATATTTTTCTATTTTTGTTATATTTTAGGGCTTCCCCTTGGAAAATCCATCCACGGCCATGACCGCCTGCCAGCGTTTATAGGCATCCTTGGCGATGATCACATTGGATGTGATTCGCTCTGGCGTAACGGCTTGCTCCGATAATTTCTTGCTTTTTTTCAAGGAGTTCCAATAAAGCAATTGTTTGACTAGGGTAAGATTTCTCTTGACAACATCCTGATAGATGGCGATGTACTCCTTTTTTCTCTTACCCAAGTCTTGATAGGACTCATGGGTAATCTTGATGGCGCTCTCAAAGCAGTTATAGAGATTTCTCCAAGATTGATAATCATTGGGCGAGCCGCCATAGGACACAATATTGTTGATATTCTTGTTGAAGACATCCATCTTGCTATCGAGCTTGCTTTTCTCCAGCACCCAGGAGAGGTCGCTTGCACTAGACCTAGAGACAATATTGATTGCCTCTACTTCCGCTCGCTTAGTATAGTCTGAGTCCACCTTCTCGGCCAAGTCTTGCTCCAAGGTAGTATAACCCATGACTTCCGTTCGATAAGCCAATTTGTTTCTTGCATTGGCATCGCTTTGATATGACTTATGAAATGTGTTATAATACCAAGCAGGGGAGAGACTTCCCGCTCCTGTCTCCATGGTGGTGAACTGGCTCATGATGTCATGTTCATGGATATACGTCACTTCCTGAGCACCGGCATGTAGGCTTATTGCACATAGCAGGGTCAAAAACAGCTGTCTGAATTTACGCTTCATATCTTTTAAATGCTTTTTAAAGTTTAATCTTCTTTTCTTCCTCCTATCAGGCTGCCACCTCCCAAAGGAGCATGGGTGACCGACTTCTTGTCTTGCAAGCAGTTGTGAGCTTCATCACCAGCCGCCAGCCATCTGGTATAAGAGTCCCTAACTATCTCTTTGATAGTTCGAGCCATGAATATCTCCTTCTTCCAATATCCAAGCCTGATGGTCAGATAGGTATGAATGTCCAAGTAGGCATGATAGATGGTATAGTCGATATGATCCATGCTCTCGTTGATGGAGTTGAGAATGACCATCAAGTTAGCGGTGGTACACTCAGACGCACCAGAAATTATCAATGACAAGTCCAAGTAAGACTGATATAGGTCTTTCACAGATTTCTCTACTTCCTTGACAGCCCTTACGCTAGTGTTAACAATCAGTGTGTCTGATGACCAGACGGCTCCATGGGAGAGGATTTTCTCATTGTAAGTATCAATAAGGTTCCAATATCCCGTGATGTTATGCTTGATGCTATTATAGGTATTTACTCCATGAATAGCCGTGGCCGCTCCATTGAGAATCAAGTCCACGATTTCAAAGCAGCGCTTGTATTTATCGAGCTTTTGTTCTATCTCCCTATAGTCCGTTATCTTTTTGGAGGTTTCCTTATGATAAGTATATACACCGAGTTCAGAGATGGCCCTTACCTCCAATACGGTTCTTACTGTCTTGTGGTTCGCTATCATAGCCTCCAAGCTGCCGGGGTCATCTTGAGACCAAACATGAGATGGCAATAAGAGTAGGAGCAAGAGCAACAGGGATTTAACGCTATCTTTTATGATGGGGTATTTCATATTTTATACTTATTGATTACTTTGTTCCTGACTAGTTGGCTTTTGCTCCTTGACCAATGGAGAGCACTTCTTCATGGCTTGAAGACTGGCCTCCTCCCATCTTTGTAGGGCATAGGATGCTATCGTATTCCTAGAGCTTCTGGAAACCACATCGAAGATTTGCCTCTTGAGAAAGTCCAAAACACATTCCCTTTGGGTCATAACCTTTTCTATGAGAACCAGCTGTGCATAGATACGAGTCAGTTCTTGCTCTACATATCGAGCCACCTGCAAGCGGTCGCTGGCAAAGAGAAGATGTATGCCATCTTCATCCTCCTCATCGTCTTTTGTTTGACCTTGATAGGCATATCTCACTGAGATACTACAATTGGGCAGGTCTTCCATCCACTTTCGCATTCTCTCATTGACTTCTTCGGCTCGTTCCTTCTCGCTCTTGCTCATGTCAAGCTGCATGACTTCCAATACATTTTCTGAGCTGCTACTGGATGTTAGCTTGAAATCCACGGACAAGATTGCTCTATGAATGCGGATGCCCAGGACATAACGAGGCCTACGAGAAACCTTCAAAGTAGCTGTATAAGTGACTTGGCTTTTGGCATCAGGACAGTAAGCGTGTCTTACGAAGACATATTCATCACTCCCTTGAATCCATTCACCTTCGTCCGTCCACTGCAAGTGGTACATGGAAGCCAGGCTTGCCATGTTGGAGGGTATGCGATAGGGACCAGAAAGGTTCTCACCCAAGTCCTTGTAATAATCATCCAAAGCCTGATTTATCTCAGATAGCATGCGCTCTTTTTGTTGCAACTCCTGTTTGAGTAGAGCATTCTCGTTGGAAATGGCGTTGTACTCATCATCCAGCTTACTGGCCAGCGGATAATTTTTGTTCAACTTGGCCTGTTGGATTCGGGTAAGGAGATTTTTCTGCTTTGCGTCATTCTCCTTGATTTCCGCCTTCAAGTTCGCTATCTGCTGATTGAGCTTGTTTTGCTGTTCAACGAGTGCCTTGGAGGAATCATCTGTGGAACTCGGTGTTGCTTCCATGGCAAAGTCCTTGGACTTAGGCCATTCCAACGAGCCACCTTGATTACCATTTTCCTTCCAGTTGAAACTGCCTTCTCCCAAGGAGGCACCATCCTCACAGGTTGCCAGGAAACTCACGGAAGAGCAACCTTGCATCTTCTTTTCATCGGCCATGGTATAGTAACGTGGATTGTCACTACCCAGTTTGAAAGTAATGGTAGGGTGCTCCCCCAAGAACTTTTCATGCTCGTCTATGACACCCTGAAGCTTGGCTTGCATTCTTTTCATGAAGGTAGTCTTATCCATGGTCTGTGAGTCAAATATCTCCTCGTAAACATCTTCCCTGATATCCCATTGGTCTTTTACCTTAACACGGTATGAATGAAAACAATAGCGTTCATCATAAGAATGGCTGAACCAACCTCCTTCATAGTGGCGTTTTCTGTCCTCATGCCTCTTCACGTAGGTAATGGTACAGTTATGACCAGGGTTTTGGGTATTATACTCATTACATTTTGCCTCATTCCACTCACATCTTTGGAAAAGTTTGTCCTTTAGCTCGGTATCTTCAGCTTGGGTCAGATACTTATAGCATGGTATCTCTGAATAGCTCTGTCGTTTTTTCCCACTGGCATGTACAAACCAATCAAGATTCCATCCCGAGTCTCCCCAATTATTGTAGCTAGCCGGATTATAGTCGCAAAGTACTTTGCTTCCAGCATCTTGCTGATAGATAAACCAGCGTTGGGTGTAATACTGTCCTTGCATTTCCTTAAGGTAGGAGGAAACATAACCAGAAATATTGTAATCACTGATTTGGAATAGTTTATCCACCGCAGCTTCATCTCCCTCCCCAATGACTGCATAAAGAATCTCCTTGACATTGGTGGCATTCTTGAAGGATTTATACTTATCCTTGAAATTCTCATATAGTTTGGCTATCTCCTTGGGCTTGGCTTTGAAAATACCTCCAATTTTGGTGGCATCCTCCAAATTATGGTCAATGGTCGCCTTACCTGCTTGAGCTATCACGCTTCCCAAGTGTTTGAAATCCTCGGCAATGTCATCCTGGGAAATGCCTTTGCCAAACTCGCCAAGCTTAGAAAACAGACTCTTCCAGTCCATATCGGCAAGCTGAGCCAGGTCAAATATCTTTTGAAGCTTCTCATTCATCATCAAGAACTGGATATCCTTGAAGGAATACTTGCCATTGGTGACCACACACTCAAACTGCTTGCAGAGATTCTCCACGTTGTTGGTGGTCTTATAGAGGTAAGGCCCCCAATAAAGAGCATTTTCAGGTTGCTTGATCATTTTACTCGCCACGGTGATAAACTTGGGCATAATGCCATCCTTCACCAATCTGAAGATTCTATGGTAATAATAGTTCTCCTCAGTGGCAAACAAGCCAGCATCACGGCGAGCATCTCTCTCTTTCTTCTTGCTCAGAAAGATTCCAGTCGAGGCGATTCCTGCCGTTTGGTAATGACCAAGTATCTTGCTGAGATGAGTAGCCGTACTACTTTCCTCCAAAGCTTCTGTAGCATAAGCTGCCGACATGGCAGCCGCCGTGGTATAATCCACGTTGACGGCATGCCAGCTCAATGCCTGTGCCTGTGAGAGCAAAAAAATGGCAAAACAAACGAATGCTATGATTCTACGCATGATGATTATTTCTTGTCTTTAAAATTGAATACCTTTTGTTCCTTAAGTACAAGCTGAGCGAACTCCAGTGGCTTCTTGATGCCACTAAGCTTCCAATCTCTGACGAAAGTCTCAATTGCAACCTGATAGTTCGAACGAAGCAACCTCTTATATAGCTTGAGAGCTTCCTTCTCTTGCTTTTCGGTGGTATATGCCATATAGCACTCTGGTGGTTCCTCCACGCCAAAGACATCACCCACCAAGCCACGCTTGATGAAAACTTCCTTGAAAGGAGAGCGATTATCTTTATTGTCCAGCGCATTGATGGTAAATATCTTCTGACAGTCATTATCTGTCAATGCCAAGGTCGCCTTAATCTCAGAGAACTTGTCCTTGAACTTGCTCTGGTCCAAAAGCATGAACACATCCGAATTGTTCACAATGGCTTCCTTCACGATAGGAGAGGAGGTAATGTCCTGGATTTCCTGGGTGACTACGCCTACCATCGCCCAATGCTTTCTGGCTGTCTTATAAAGATACTTAATGTAGTTGGCCATGACAGGAGTGGCGATAGCCTTCCATGCTTCCTCGATAACTAGGCACTTCCGCCCTTTTTTGATACGCATTTTCTGCGTAAAGACATCCATTATGATGAGGACTATGATAGGGAAAAGGACTGGGTCGTCCTTCACTTTGTCTATCTCAAAGACGATGAACTTCTCATCGAAAAGGGTACTGTCCAAGTCATTGTTCAAAATGTTCTCTTGTTCGCCGCCCTTATAAAATGGCTTTAATATGGCCGCAAAGTCGTGGATTGGGAACTCAATGTTCTGCTGCAAGATGAGCTGAGGGATTCTCTCCAAGGCAAACTCATAGTAAGAGTTGAAGGATAACTCCTCCACCTTCAAGTTCTTTCTCTGTCGCTCGATTTTATCAATCTTACGCTCAATCCTCTGCAAGTAATTTCTTTCCATCAATTCCGGGGTGAGTCTTTGGAGCTGTTTTTGCGCTGCTTCCTTTTCTCCCTCGGTGGCGGCACGGTCATCCACCACGGCTTGAAGCTTACTTTTCAATCGTTCGCTGCGCTCAAAAGAAGAATCCAGTTCGGAAGCTTGTTCCATCTTGTCCTCAAGCTCTCTTTCATACTGGTCATACTTACCATTCTTCTTATCCTCAAGAAGGAGGATTTCCTTCATCTGCTTTCTTTCAATAGCATTGAAATGCTCGAAAGGATGAAAGTATTCCTCATAATACTCCGTAATCGTCTGGTTGATGATGGTGTCCTCTATCTTGGTAGGGTAATCGGCACCCTTGAAGAGTTGGAAGATAAGGCTCTTGAGGAAATTCTTCTTCTCGCCAAAGTTCTCCTCATACTCTATCTTGGAAATCTTAAAAGGGTTCATGGAGATAGGCTTTTCCTTACTATAAGAGATATAAGTACCCTCAAAGTAATTGCAAATGCCCTCATAGCTATCTCCTGTGTCCACTATCACCACGTCTGTATCTTGCTCGTAATACTGTCTCATCACGGTGTTCATGAAGAAACTCTTGCCACTTCCAGAGGGACCAAGGACGAAGAAATTGGCATTGTTGGTGTATTTAACCTTACCTTCCTTTCCTGTGGTATCTATGGCCAATGGAACCCCTTGACGGTCTGTGTAATAGCATTTCAAAGGAGAATCGTCACCTGCCTGTTGATGTTCCTTATACATCAAACATAAGGCTGGCTCGGACAAGGTGAGAAACCTATCATAATCCTGATCCAATTTGAAGCAATTCCCAGGAAAGCTAGCCACGAAGAGTTCCAGCTGGTTATAGGCTCTCTTGGAAATGTGTATGTTGTGCTTGGAAAAGAGATTTTCCAAGGAATTTGTTGTCTTTTGGAAATCTTTGCCACCATCCAATTTGATGACCATGTTATAGTGGGCATATACAAGCATCTTGCCGTTGCGGGCAATTTCTGATTGTACCTTATTGATGTCCTCAACGGCAATCTGATTGTTAGGATTTGGAATGGAAGCATGGCGATTCTTTTTCTTGTCCAGTTTCATCATTTCCTTCTTTTGACTAGGAAGGAAGATAACCTGATTATACACCAAGGTATCTACCTCAGCAAGGTTGTCGATGCTAGAGAGGAGGTCTTCCGAGAAAAAGGCATTGCCTACCTGATTCTCAGAGAAAGGGCGAACCATGCCAGGAAGTCCCACCTGGTCCACATCCAAGAGACTATATACCTTGACATGCTCGTTTCCCATGCCAATTTCCTCATTGGTAACCTTGAAGTTGCTCATGGACACCGTCTCATGCTTAAAGTCCATGGCGAAAAAACGCTCAGTAAATTCCTTGCACTCTTCAGCGCTAAGGAAACTGCATTCCACATTGCAACCGTTCAAGCGGTCCGATACTTTCTGGAGCTTGACCAAGAAGTCCTTCCATTTGGCGCTGTCGTAACTATGGATACCACCATTCTTACCTTTCTGGGTAACAATGAGATAAGTGAAATGTTCGGTATAGGTACGCCCATTGAAGAAGCGGAAATAAGAATCGGAAAGGAATCTTTTCGATGGGTCTCTATCCTCCAAGGAAGATATTTTGGACATGTCAAAGCGCTTGCGAACGAAAATATCTTGCTTATGGAGGGCATAACCCTCGCCCAACATTTGCAAGATAAAAGCAAACAAAGACGTGAAATCATAATAGCTGCTCTTCTCTGCAGAATACTTTCTTATGGGATTCTTCATTTTCAAGACGGCAGAATAGTCACCTCCCTTGGTATAGACAATACCCATATCATTTGAATCCTCCACGCTGAAATAAATGTCCTCGAAGATCTTGGCTCTTTTACCTCCAGTGCCAAAGGCACAGATGGAAATGACCATGCCTAAGGAGATAGCGACGAGGATTGTTATCACTGCGATTGCAACCATTGTTCGATAAATTATTTGAAGTTTGAAATTTAATATTTATATGAGTGGGCAAAAATGAAAATGCCCTTGGGTGTCTTTTTGGTATGGAGTCCCTTATGCTGTTTGATAAATATCATGGTTCCGCCCACACCCACCATAGTGGTTAGGAGGATGAGACCCACCAAAAAGCCGAAAACAATATAGCCTACGAGAAAGGATAGGAGCCCTCCTCCCACGGCACCTGCGGCCCAATAGATGTATCTTCCCTTCAGACCCATGAATTCAAGGGGCTTTTGAAGCCCCTTGAAAACAGGGAAGTCTGGGAATTTCTCCTGTTCTGCTGTATTCATGACGAATGATTACAGACCAAAGAACAAAGGCAAGCTCTGTGCTGCGGCAATGAGGAAGATACAAGCACCTACAATCAGCATGATGCTCTTCTTGACATCCTGCTCCTCGTTGTTCATCTTCACATACACGGAGATGGCACCGATGATAGCCACGATACCTGCGATGGCATAGCAGAGATTCGTGACCACAGGCACATACTTCTTCAAGCTCTCCGTAGAGGTCTCGATGGCGGTCAGGCCAGCATCCACATCCTGTGCGAAAGTGGAAATGGATACCACGAAGAGCATCATGGCCAACATACCCATACGTGGGTTAGAAACGAAAGACTTGGCTTTCTTCACGGTGGCTGTGGCGCAACGTTTTGCGCCACAAGCCAAATTACTGATTACTTTGTTCATTGTTAGTTGTTACTTAGAAAAATTAAATGATTAATATTTTATTTAAATGAAAGATGATTCTTACCACAAATGATCGGTCACACCATATTGGAAGCCGAAGAAAGAAGGGAATACAACTGTGGAGACGCATAGGAAAATCAAGCTTCCTATCAGTATGACCACGCTCTTTGTGAACCCTTCCTCACCAGTTTGCATCTTGATATAGATGTTGGTGGCGCTATAGAGCGACAGCAAGGTGGCAATGGCATACATGAGCTGAGCCACGTAAGAGCACATGGTCAGCACATACGTGACCATATCATAGAGCCTTCCGGTGTTACCGCTATAGTCTGTTGTTCCACAATTGGCCATCGCTACCTGTGCGCCTAGCAGCATGAGCAGGGCTAATGTGAACAGTCTAACGTTATCCTTCATACTTTTTAATCGTTGGTTTGACTGAATGAGCCCAAGATTTCAGAAGATGTTTCATCAAATTGCTGAAGACCTATTTGAAAATCTTGAATAGAGTACTCTTTCTCGGCATCTGCCTTACATGCAATCATTTCGTCTTTTGCCTTCTCTAACCTTTCATGAAGTTCAGTGGCATTGAGACTGTTGATTTCATCTACTGATGCTTCACTAGAGGCGTTCTCGGAATGAGAATCGCTCTCTTGCATAGGAGATTGTTCATCCAAGGTATTAGTTCCATGCAAAAAACTATCCTCTTCAACATCCACAGGCTTTTCTTCTTCCAACATTTCCAAAGCCTGCTGCTCCGTTGTACGGATGACCTCCACCTCTTCTTTCTTTTCCTTTCGGGAATCCTTATGGCAATCAAGAGTAATGATAACCACATAATATCCCAATAAAATGATTGTTGCTACGATAGCAAATATGCCAAATGTTCCCATTGTAATTTAAATTGTTAAATTCCTGAATACGGCTGCAAAGGAATAGCTTTTTTCCCTCATAGCGGGCAAAAACACAATTAAACTCGAATTTTAACTAAAATCGGACGTTTTTCAGAAAAAATCATCTGAAAAGTGTTAAATTCAACAAGTCGCTTTCATGGGCTTTTTCTCATCCCTAAGGATGAAATGAGACTAAAGTGGCACATTCTAATTGATTTTATCATATCTAGTTCTTCGTTTTGTTCTTTGTTGGTTCACCTCAATTTTTCTTTGCTTGTGTTATCCTGGTCGCATACCCATTTCACACCTGCTTTTTTCTTTGCAAAGGTACGGATGCCCTGACAGACACCAAACACCATCCCATCGGGATTATGGCATCAAAACTTTTCGGCAGCCTTCCCGATTGCTATGCAATAGGGTATTCCAAAAACTTTTGATGCCATTGTTTGGTTTTCTGTCACTATTTAGGCAACCGTCTTTTTAGGCACGAAAAAAGGCATAGTGTTAAAGGATACGCCGGAATGTATCTTAAAAAAAAAAAATCTCGGATTCTCCAAGAACAAAAGTCTTGAAAAGGCAGTGTTTGCAGGAAATCCAGAATATATTTTTTGATTGTTGAACTTTTAAACTTTGTAGAAATGGAAAGAATGATTTCAGAAAATGACCAAGAGTTTGCGGACGTGTTCTCACGTTTCGTCAATGGCAAGATGGGCAGTGCTCAGCGTGTGGGGGAAAAGTTGGCTGATGACCACAGATTCCTTGTAAACGAGAAATTCAAGGTGGCAATGGCTTTTATTGACAAGCTCGCATTCTGTTACAACAAGGGTTACTATGACCTTAGAGACGAGTGGGCTTGCGAGATAGCGGCATCCATCATGGAGCATTTGAAAGAGAAGGAAATGTATTATTCACAAATTGAAAATCAGTAAGGATATGGCAAATTGGGCAAGTACTAGTTATCGCATTGAGGGCAAGCAAGAGGACCTTCAGCAGATTTATGACCTCTTCGTTAAGTTTGACAATGGTAGAAGAAAGCCGTTTGATGAGCTGACATCCAAGGATTGGGAAGGTAACATCGTTTGGGCACTAGGAGGTGAGACAAAGGATTATTATCTTCGTGGTTTCATCCAGACTTGCGAGATTTCAGAGGGGCTTTTATCCATCGAGGCAGAGGAGGCATGGGGAGCCACAGACTTCCGCCGCTTCCTTGAAAAGCATTATCAAGACATGAAAGTCTATTTTTGTGTGGAGGAGGAAGGTGAAGAGATTTATGCCACCAATGACATTGAGGGCAAATACTTCAAGTTCCGCTATATGGTTAATTCTTGCATTGATGGAGCAGATGAATGGGAATATTTCAACACCTCAGAAGAGGCACTCCAATACATAGCCAATCGTTTGGAAATAGACTCCATAACCATCCCTCAGCTAGAGACATGGCAAGAGAACCATGAGAATGAGGATGATTACATCTTTTTCAATGAATATAAAATAGTAGCATAATCATTAAAGGTAACGGAGAGGCTAACCACCTCTCCACAAAACAACTATGGGATGAAGTACGTAGATTTTACAAAGAAGAGAATGGAACTCCACAAGGAGATTGAAAATGCCATCAAGGACTTAATGAAAGAAAAGCAAGTGGAAGAGATTGACTTAACCACAGACGAGGGAATACATGATACAGGATGGCTGGTAAGGGGCTTTTGTGGTGCCAGTACTGTGGAAGAAGTACAAGTGGCAGCCATCAAGTTAGAAGGAAACACCTTATTTTATAAGGGGAAGAATACATGGGAGACGGATTCCGATTGGCTTCCATTTGATGTTTCTGACAATGTTATTGCTGGCACAATAGATACTGTATATGATGCTGTTTATCAGCGTATCTAAGGGTTTAACAAGGGGTGGAGGGTGGGGGATGGACAGTGGTTCATACGTCGGCGCAGGCTCATTTCTTTGTTTGGTAGAAATGAGCCTGCGCACTTATTATATCTAAGATGTATTCTTTGCTATCATCATCGTTTTTGCACGAGTGATTATAACATATACCATTTAATTTAGTTTAACTCAGAATGTAATAGTATATCAAGAAAGTTAGTTACCTTTGTAAACTAAAATAAGGCCTGAGCGCCTAGGATGTCATTTAGAAAAAGAATATCCAGCTATTTTTAGGCAAGCCTAAAAAACAGAAAATATAGGGCAGCAAAAGCTTAGGTATGAACTTAATAGAATAACATCAAAGAAAACAGAACATGATAAAGAATTTGATTTTCGATTTTGGCAAGGTGCTTGTTGATTATGATTATTTCGTCATTCTTGATAAGATATTTCCATCTCATGAGCAGGCAGAAGACTTTTATCATCATTTAATGGATGACAAATGGAACGAGCATCTAGACAGAGAGACTTGCCCTTTTGAGCAAACCATCTGCGAGATGCAACAGGCAATGCCCCAATATGTCAAGGAAATCCAATATTTTGGTGACCATTACCCAGAGTTCGTGTTAGGCGAGATGAAGGGGATGAGAGGCTTACTCACTAATTTGAAGAAGAAAGGTTACAATCTCTACGGACTGACCAACTGGTCCAGCAGGGTACATATCACAATGAAGCAATATCCGATTTTTCAGTTGCTTGATGGTCAAGTCATATCATCAGAGGAACACATCGTCAAACCAGAACAAGCCATCTATGAATGTATTTGCCAAAGATTTGGATTGAAACCGGAAGAATGTGTGTTTGCAGATGATAAACCGGAAAACATCACAGCGGCAAAGGCCTATGGTATGCAAGGTATATGGTTCAAGGATGCAGCTCAATATGAGAAAGAATTGCTCTCCCTCATCGCTAAACTAGGTTGAATACTTTGAGAATATCAATCAATCTTTAATTGTATAACCAACTTCCGTTACTCAAGGACGCTTGGGTAACGGAAGTTGGTAAAGTTATCATATACTCTTGTTATCACCAATCCATCTATTTCTTTGATACCCATTTCTAGCATTTTAGCCTTTAAAATTCACATGGATGCCTTGCCAGTAGTTAATTTACTATAATATTTAAAAATACTGGATTTATTTTCTTTCTTTTCTCTTTCTTTTATTTTAATTTTCTTTATCTATTTCTTTCTTACAGAAAGTTTTTACTACCGTATAGGGTAATGTTAACGGCTCTTAATGAGATTTGGCGCAAAACAAGAAATGACCTAAATTTGCAGTCGAGAAAAATTTGGAGTTATGAAAACAAACAGAAGCAAAACTACTGAACTCATGCTTAGAATGTATGAGTCTGTCATCTTTCCTGACAAATGCCAGCACCTATCACGAAAGGAGCGAGAGTTATTTCGCTCAGTGTGGTCATACGACATCACCTATCTATATCCATCGGTATATCCGCAGAATGATACAGATTGGATGGAGTTCGGTCTATTTGATTCCAAGAAACTTGGGCGATTGGTTCCGTTCTATAATGTTCAGCAAGAAAGATTCTTGCAGTTATCAGAGGATTGTATGTGGATAGACCATTTTGTGGAGTGTCCTATGGAAATTATATATCAAGATGACCTCACCTTGACGTTTACACCAGATTATCTCCTGATGTTAGCAGATGGTAGCATCGTCGTGGTCATGCTGCAACCTTACAAGATGTTCTCTACACAAGATGTACAAAAGAAATGGCATAGCCTGATGCAATATTGCAAGAAGCACGGCTATGGTTGTGTCATGTTTGACATAGTTAGAGGCATCAGTCTCAAATGGCTACTTGGCATTTGGAGAAACAAGGATATGAGTAGGTTTGAAAAGGAGGTGTTATCTATGATGGACAGCAAGAAGAGTCACTGGATAGATGGAATTACCCTATCTAATATCATGGATAAGTATCAAGCCAACTTGTTTGACTTGCAGATGTTGGTGCTTAGGAACAATCTCTTGTTCATCCCCCAAAATGGCAAGAGAAAAGTGGATCTTCTCAAGAGCCACGAACAAGATATCTTTAATTCACAGCTAATGATAGACAGTTATGAAGAAAGTAATACAGCATCCAAACGAAACCATATACGAGTTAGTATGTAGCACCGAGGATTTGGCTTTTTGGGTATCTTTTGGATTTAAGCCATACCTATATGACAAGTCTAATGAAAGCTATGGAATCAGAAAAAACTGTCCATTTAGGATTCATAAGAAGGTGGGCAACTTGTCCATTGTCTCAAATGGTAACATGAAAGGGCTTGCCGATAGATGGGGAAATATCATTTTGGATTGTCAATACGAGAGGATAGAATTATGTTCAAGCAGTGAGACGCATGGCATACAAGTCATACATATCATGACATTTATCTCTCAAAGGGTTAATATATTTCGATATACGGGTGGAAAGCCAAAGAGAGTACTTTCCCTGGAGAGATTACAGGATGACATCTAAGCTGTCATTCTTTCTCCAGTAATCAATCCTCACCCTTTTATTCTCTTTTTATAGGCAAGTCTTTACCTCTATAGCTTTTTACGTAGCAAAGGTAAGGCAGCTAGCTTAGATGCCAAGTACCACCGTAAGTTAGATGACAGAAATTCTGCGGCAGCCTTCCACAATCAAAGATTGGGTATTCCGCAGGATTTCTGTCACCTTCCTTGGCTTTCTAAGGCAATAGCCGCCTTATGATGGGGCACGTAAAAAGGCTATGGTGTAAACGGACATGCCGGAATATCATAAAAAAAAGTTCGGATTTACTGGAAAAAGAAGCTTATAAAAAGGGCTGATGTACCAGAAATCCAGAATCTTTTTTGAGGCGTTTAAGGGTGTGTGGACGATTGCATTACCTTTAACTTACCTCTATGCGAGAAGTGGATAAATATACACTTTGGAGGATTATCCTTGCATATATGCAGCATATAACCTCCAAGAGTGTTAAACTGGAGCTTTAATTCTGCGGAATTAGGGCAATCGGGTTGAATCCATTAACTTTGTACAAATATTAAAGTGAAAAGGTATGAAAGCAACAGAGATTATTTGGAAGGAAGAGAGCATATTGCCCCTTAGCGCAAATGCCTATCCCATGGGAATGCCATACAAGGTGCAAATGATGCAGGGCAAAGTGTTTCCAATTTCCAAGGCTCAAGCCATGAGCTTTGTCAAGATGGGGTGTTGTTTGGGTTCCATGAACAGCGAGGATGTAAGAGTTGTTGAACTTTTACTAAAGAAGCATCAGCTTGAGGGCAATTACAAATATACCCAAGGAAACAACTTGGTCAAGCTCATTAACCAGTGCGATTTGGACAAGGCCTTTCGGGCTGAGTATGGTTTTTAATGAAAAGCCCCCTGAACTCATCAAAGAACAGAGGGCTGCCAAAGGAATTTTTATTTTCTCCAGCAATGAAAGATTCCATCTACTGCTGGAGTGATGCAAAAGTACAAAAATAATTTCCTTTGTGCAAGTTTTTAAGTGTCATTTTAATGGCAGAACAACAGATATAGTGTTTTAATCAGCAAAAAAAATTATGAAGATTATGAAGAAATTGATGGTAGCAATGACGATGTTCGTCATCTCTAGTAGTGCTTCTGCACAGAACGTGAAGGAGCCTGAGTACAATGGTCAAGTGGCAGTTCTCCAAGAGGACAGCTCTTTGGTGGTGCTTCAAAAGGAAGTGGCCCAGATGAAGACCAAGACCTCTGGTTTTGGATATATCCCCATACCAGGAAGCAGCTTGCTTGACAAGGGTAAGTCTTTTTTGCAAGTCAAAGGTAATCTCTCACCGAATAATGTGTCTCAAGGAAAGGTTACCTTGGTCATTAGGGTCAAAGACAATAACGAAGACCCGAAGAACGCTATCGGAGTGTTTCAATTCGAGGCCAAGAAGAAAGAGCGTAGATTCCAGCTGGCAGAAGTAGGGGTGCTATCGGGCATGAAGGCGACAACCTCATTCAACACAGTTGACTATGAAGTCAGAAAGTGGGGAACAAGTTCCTATCTTGTTACCATCGAGCATCTACAACCAGGAGAATATGGGGTGACTACAGCCGATTTGGGCAATATCACTACATTATCAGTGAAGTAAGAATATCAATCATTTAAACGTCAAGAGTATGGGAGCAATCTTTTTAGTTCTGTTTTTCGCATGGCTATTCAAGGGATTTGGAAAAGCCATGAAACATAGTGGCGACACCTTCAGACCGGACAAATAATCATCGGTAAAGTTCAACAATTATCATAACTCCAGCCCACCAAGCCCTCGTGAGAAGGCAGGTGGGCGTTTTCATTTAGTCAAACTCAAAACATATTTTTTCCTTAAGTTCTTTGACTTTATCATCGGATAGATGACCACAAAGCTTTTCTAAGTGTGGTACCATCTTGCTGGACTGAGGAACATAACGTTCATAAATTTCCACAGGAATTTGGCATTTGTTTAGGTAGGTCATCTGCAAATCCTTCACTTGCTTTCCCTTTTTAGGTACATCGCCATCATAAAGAATAGGCATGGCCAATGAGGTTATTCCCTTGTCCTTATAGGTAGCCAGCAACTTGTCAAGCCCAAGGCGAACGACTTCCAAATCCATGGGTTCATTGGAAATACAGACTGGCATGGTCAGAAGGATATGGTTCACACTTCTATAAATCCATAGCAAACCCGGCTTTAGAAGCTCTCGCTCACAGAGGCTTTGATATTTCCTTACCATTTCTGGATACTTACGAATATAGCGTAAACCGGCATTTCCCAAGATGATGCCATGGCAAGAAACAGGTATCACAAGGGTCTGGCAATGGCTGAACAGAATGTCACCGTTCATGATTTTCACATTTCCCATAAGCACACTATTTGACCAATCCCTCGCACATTGCTTCCACATACAAAAGAATGTCCTCGAAGAGAACTTTCTCTTCTGAATGAAGCTGTGATTTTCGTAACTTGTCAGACAATCTTTGGAAAATCTCAGGCTCATCCTCAAAATGGTCTATCAGAAAATACCTAAGGAACTGCTTGTCCTTGGGGTGGGGCAAATGAAGGAAATGATAGACAAAAGCCATAAGCTTTTTTTGGTGAAAGCGATCCATCGTGAAACTTCTTCCAGTATCCCAATCGAACCAAACGGTCAATAGGACAGCTTCGTTCTTGAATCTATCCAACTGAATCTGAATAATTTCAATCTTAAACTTCTTTGCCAGCACAGACTGCAAGGAAATAACATCCTCAAGTTTAACATCCGGTGAGATAGGAAAACTAATTTCACGAAAGAGAACCATATTGGCAAAACCGAAACTGTTCTTAAACTGTCTGGCTCTTAAGAGAAGCTCTCTATGTTTATCTTCTATACTTGCACCCATCCAGGATTCTTCTGTCAGAGACAAATTTATGCGCTTTGGTTGTATATTGAACAAATGCTTCATAATTACTAAACTCAATAACTACTTTTTCCATAGGTCGCCATCCCTATACGTATGCTTAATCTCGTAATAAACCGCTACCAAAATTGCTAGGATGACAATGCCTAAAATAACTATAAATCCCATAATTCCTACGAAGAAGTTGGAATTTCTGCAGAGGACACCTCCTTGACGAACTCACAAAGATTTCTGTGTCCCTTATATAGGACATCACAGTTCTTGGTCTTTCTATGATTCCTGTGCTGAAGGGTCTTGGAAATTGTCTTTCCCAGGTCGGTGTTTGGGAAAAAGAGATAAACTTCATCAAAGTCATCACTATCCACAACCATGTGCATGAAGTTAGAGACATGGGACATGATGATACAGGTTGCTGATTGAGGTAGGTGGAAGTGATTCATACCCTTGAGCTCCCAAAAGGCAAGATAATCCAAAAAATCATAAAACAAGCAGCACACTTGTACTCCCTTCGGCTTGTGTGGTCGAAGAGTTATGGTTGCCGTGGTCTTCAATGAAAAAGGACATTGCGCATATTCAGGATTGAAAACTTCGTATCCTCCTATATCATTTTTCATGCCAATACCCTGGTAGCATTTATTTACACAAAGAAACTCTACTCTTGACAGGCTTGACGGCAATCTTGAAAAGCCCATATCCTTGAGCATTTGCTTGTCAGCCTTGTTAAGACCCACAAGCCTTATATCTTTTGTAGTGTAGCCAAACGATGAAATTTTCTGGTTGTCCATTGTTTTGTCAATTTTGTTGTTATAATTTTGTTGGATTAGCAAGATGAAGCATTTGCCTAAGACTTTCGGAACTGCCTCCACTTGCAAAATAGTCACTCACGTCCTTTTCCAGCTTGCTCCCCGGCAGCGGTAAGTCTATCTTTGTCACTGGATACTTCTCATTCAATTCTCTCACTCTGGCACTTGACTCTTCCTTACCTGTGGAATCCGTGTCATAAACGAATATAATCCTAGAGAAACGCCTGGCAAGGTCATCCATCACGGAGCTATGCATTTTGGCCGTCTCACTATTCAAGCAGATGGCTGAAAATCCATGGGCAGCCAATGCAAGTACATCTTTTTCTCCTCCAGTTATGATTACATACTCACCAGACGAAGGCAGTTGTTCCTTGCCAAAGAGATAAGGCGAAGGTAGCTTGCCCGCATACAGAAAACGGTTCTCAGACCTAGGTCTATATACCTTGAGCCCATGTTCCTCATCAAAGAAATAGCCATAGCAAGGAGTTAATGCTGTGGAATATATGCCATATTGAGCTCCCGATGGCTTGGTAAACAGACAGCTCTTCAAACTTCTAACATGATATTTTTGAAGAATATCTTCTCCTATGCCATAATGTCCCCAATAAGAAAGTTCATCCTGCGAGAAGGCTTTCTCTTCCGCCACAAAAGTAATCATACCGCCTTTCTTGGGAGATGGAATTGTTCTTATTTCCTTGCAAACAACCTTTTGGGGAAGAGTAGTAGTTTCATGCAAATCACCAAATACATTCAGGCACATATCTTGGTCAATAGCTTTCAATAATCGAACAAACTCCACCTGAGGATTGATGTCAAGGACCAGCCCGGCAATGGCGAAACAATTTCCAGAGAACCTGCCATCCCCAAAGTCCTGTAAATAGTAATAGGGCTGACCACCCAGCTCCCGATTACAATAAAGCTTACACGATGGACGCATGTCATCCTCCCGGAAAGGACTACGGAATTTTGGCTTGAGACATTCCTTACCCAAGTAATGGACAAAGATATCCAATCCACCCGATGTCTTCCTCAAAATTTTCTCCTTTTCTGTCATGCTAAGACCTTGCTAAGTTTTGTGAGTAATTGCGATAGTTGGTATCAGGCATAGCCACGACCTCCATCATATGTCTCAATCTATCCGCCGTTCGATCTCCATAACGATTTCGAATGACATCCGAAGGCAAGTTCGTGGTAACGATGGTAAGCAGACGATTCTCATAACGAAATGCCAATAACTCTGCAAAAGGGTTGCATTGCTGCCCATAGTTCATAATTTTCTCTGGCTCCGCACCCAAATCATCAATTGCCAAGAGTGCCTCTCTTTGATAACTCTGGAATTTCTTTGGCTCATTCACATAAAGGTTGCAAAGTTGATTGGCAGAGATGACAACGAGACCGGCAGAAACTTGATGGGATGGGCTGGCCTTGATGGGATCTTGTATATCCAAAGAAGAAACGAGTTTCTGAATCGCCTTGACAGCTGTGGTCTTGCCAGTTCCTCCTAAGCCACATAGCCATAATCCACACTTATAGCTATATCCAACAAGCCATCCAGAGATCATAGCCAAAGTATTCTCATGCTCAGGGCGATGAATGTAATGAATACTGGCATCGTTCACGCTATTAGCATAAGCCTCAGTTAAGGCATAGTTGCAGAATGATTGGTTTATGGGTAATCTGAAAATCCCCTTTGGGGTTCGTATTGAACGAAGGCGATTCATAACCTTGATCTGCTTAAAGGTCAAATCCGTTTTTATTAATTCCATTTATGATTTATGTTTATTATGTTGATTCTTTAGAATTGATTTGTGTATATCATTCCTGAACGTGACGACTGAGGAGTAAACTTGGAACCAAACTCCGAAGTATCAGGTTGGGGCTTCTGTTTATTGACCCAATCACAGAAATGACTCATATAGTCTTGAATACCCTCATGGGAATCCTTTCCTCTGCACAGCATATCAAGCTCAAAAGATTCCAGCAATTGTCTAGCAGCATCAACAGAGGCCAGTCGATAACGCTTACAAATGCCGAGAAGCCATCTATTGTTTTGGCTCAAAGTATCATAGTAACTTTCTTTGCTTGGTTTCTTTGCGATATTTCTTTCTACAGCCCCTAAGTCATAGTTTTCCGGAAAAACCTCATGCGCACATATACACGCGGATGATGATATTTTATCTTTTTCTTCTTTATATCTTTCTATAGTATGTGTCAGTTGTTCGTCACCTCTTGGTCGGTTGTTCGTCGATTGTATGTCGGTGCTTTGTCGATTGTTTGTCACCAGTTTGTCGCCATAAAAAATATTGGCTTCGTAACCATATGGAACACAATCTGTTACCAAGTTACGTCCGCTGGTTACTTCTTGTCCCAAATCAACGTTTTTGAAATAAAGATTATTTTGTTGAAGAAAGTTATTTTGGATTATATTAGCATTCAATCCAGATTTGCTAGAACAGCCTTGATAATGGCAATAATTAGAGATGGTGATTAGGTTGGAATGGAAAGCAGAATTCGGAAGGACTTCAATCTCGCCAGTATCCTGTAACTTATTAAGACAAGTCTTTATGCTTTGCACAGAAATACCAGTTTCTTGTTGGATGTTATTCTTGCTGAGAGACAGCTGGGCGCGCCCTAGGGGGCCATTAGGCAAATCTTTTGGCTGATAAGAGGCTCTTAAAAGCAAGTGGACAAATAGGTGAACCATTTCAGCATTGACGTACCAACTCCAATCCACTATCTTTCTGTAAAGTTTAATCCACCCCACAGCATTGCTTTCTTCATCAAATTGCTGAAAACTGCCATAATCCAGTAAGGTAATAATGGTACCGCGGCAGTTGGAAACTACATTTACTTCATTTGTCTTGGACAGTTTTTGCAAGCAAGTGCGCACATTACGTGGTGAAAGACCGGTTTTGCTTGAAATCTGAGCATGGATCGTCACTAGCTGTCCTGGCATAATGGTCAAAGTTTTGTATTCGGTCTTCTTCACATTAGCCTGGAGCAACAAATACAGATATAGATGAACCATATTGGACTCACTATACCATCGCCACGAAGTAAAACTTCTTGGTAATTTTAGCCATGTACTATTTGCTTGTATCATTACTTTTACTTTTAAGACACCTACTTGGTAGGTTGATAAGTTTATTAAGTTAATTTCTGGACAATTTTAAAGGAGAGACTGTTTCTGCCACTTTTTGTAGACAGTATCAGACTCTCATCATGAACCTTGACCTCTCGTATCTGTGTGAGATTCTTATTGCCACGATGCCATCTTACAGAGGTTTTCTCTATGATATTTTTAATGATGGTCAATCGCTTCTTGCAAGCATCAGTAGAATCCTGCCAATCATAAACTGTAGGAGGAATCTTATATAGCAGACACACCATCCAGGTGGGTTTAGTTTCACAATGTATTGTTTTCTGTATCTTATACATTAGTAATGTAATTTATAACACCTATCAGTCAAGAGCGAATATATCCCTTATGGGGAATCATTTTGGAAAACCAATAGACACTCCTTACTTAATTCAATATTGAAAAAGTAATTTACTAGAATTCAATTCTATGTTGATGTGACCCTATATATTTGATCTACTACTTCAAGATATAACTTCTATTCCTTCTAGATGTTGTTATTAAAATTTCAATTCTCTCTTATATTGAAATGTTATACTATAAAAGTCTAAACATTTTTCAGTTTGCAAAAATAATAAAATTTAGCCATATTTGTAACAAATATGTAATATATTAACAATTTTAAATACCTAAAGTGTTTAAAATTCCATATTTACTTACAGTATGATTATTTTGTATGACTTTTTAAGGCTGTTTGTAACAAACTGTAACTTTAGAATAATATAACATTAAATTATCAGCATTTCTGCATTTGTAGCCGTAATTTCAACAATATTTGTCAAGAAATAAAAAAATACAGATTATATGACACGTATTTAAAATATTATTCGTACCTTTGCATTGTCTTTCGAGACATCATTTTCGTGGGAAAAAAGTAAAGTGCCTCAACACTGTAAAATCGCCAAAATTTAACATTAATGCATGAGGCACGGAGCAGCTCATATACGTGGGCTGTCTTTCCGTGCTGCATTATGGGGTTTGGCGATTCCAACAGTGTGTATGGAAGGCAGCCCACTTTTTCAATTCATTATAAACCGTCTAAATGCTCCATTACAATGAACGGAAAGGAACTAAGGAACATACTTGCAGCAAAGGGAATCATACACAAAGACCTTGCTGAGAAAATGGGCATCACGCAATCTTGTTTCAGCCAGTTGCTAAGAGCACAGGACATACGAACAGGATTGCTGGAGAAGATTTGTGATATTTTGAATGTTCAAATGGATTTCTTTTATGGAGACACAAAATATCTAGCACAAAATTATCATCTCATAAGAGAAGACATCCAGTCACTAAATAACAAACTGGACAAGATACAATTCCAGTGTTCCCAAATCATTGGCAAAAATACCAAAGCCAAGTAGCAGCTATCTTTCTTTATAGAGATGCCCTCAAAGCCAAGTAATATCTCAACTTTAGCCTGAGGGCATACAAAACATGTTAGACAAAGACTTATCCCTTAATGACAGCAATAGGTAGGAGATGGGTCCTTATCTTGACCAAATCCATTTCTTGAGATAGCACTTCCTCGATATTCTTATAGGCCGAAGCAGCTTCCTCCAAATCCTGCTGGAATCTGATGGCATGAACGATGCCCTTCTCGTCAAGCTTGTGAATCTCATCCTCAAGGTTCAATGTTCTCACAGCCTCGGTACGGCTCATGGCCCTGCCTGCTCCATGTGAGCAGCTCATAAAACTAAGAGGATTGCCAAGTCCTTCCACAATATAGCTGCTGGTACCTTGTGAACCAGGGATGATTCCTATCTCACCCTCACGAGCGCTTGTTGCTCCTTTTCTATGAACTATGCACATATTGTCGAAATGGGTTTCCCATGCCGCATAGTTATGGGCAATATTAATCATGGGCTCATACTTCACCTCCGGAAAGGCATCCGCTATGACTTCCTCTATACGCTCCATCATCAGCTTTCTGTTGCAAAGACCAAAGGCGATACAGTATTCCATCTCATGCCAATAATCATTAAATTCCTGGGTCTTCAAAGGAAGGAAAGGCAAATTGATTTCCGACTTGACCACAGAAAAATATCTTTCATTGAGCACGGCTGCCTTATTGTTATAATAGTCACCCACTTGCTTGCCAAGGTTTCTGGCGCCAGAGTGAATCATGATCCAAAGCCAGCCATCGTCATCTTTCTGCAACTCTATGAAATGGTTGCCTCCACCAAGTGTACCAACCTGCTTAGTGGCAGAAGCATATTGGCGCTTGACGACCGTCATAGTCTCTATGTCGAATCCTTGAGGCATATACTTCTCGTCCTGGGCTTTCTTGTGATGTTCCATTCCAAGCGGTATCTGTTTTCTGATTCCACGCATCATTTTCTTGCGTAGAACGTCCTGCTCAATGGTTTCTACCTGAATATTGGTCTTGACTGCGCACATGCCACAACCAATGTCCACACCAACAGCATTAGGTATCACGGCATTCTTAGTTGCCAATACAGAGCCGATAGGCATACCTTTACCACCGTGCAAGTCTGGCATAAGCGCCAAGTGATGATACAGAAAAGGCAAGCTACATAGATTTGTTATTTGTCTCCACGCCGTTGCATCACAAACAGATGCCCACATCTTAACAGGGGTGTCGTTAATCAAAAATTCTTTCATTGTTATTGTCTCCTATTCTTTAAAATTTGTGCTGCAAAGTTAGTATAGTAGTGCGCAGCATTTTTGCGCAGTTGGAAATAATTTCAAGTTTGAGACAAAAAAATATCAAGTGCGCAGATAGATTGCGCAGTTTTTGACTATCTTTGCAGCGTGAGAACAAAAAGTATTGGATTATGCCAGCAAACAAGAATGCTTTAATCAGATATAAGACAATAGACAATTGCCTTAGAAACAGACAGCGTAGGTGGACTTTGGAAGACCTAGTGGATGCTTGTTCTGATGCTCTCTATGATTGTGAGGGCATCAAGAAAGGTATTTCTCGTCGGTCAGTCCAGATGGATATACAGATGATGAGAAGTGACAAACTGGGGTATAATGCGCCTATAGAGGTATATAACCATAAATATTATCGCTATGCAGACCCAGACTTTTCCATCACAGAAATGCCGTTGAGTCAAAATGACTATGATATGATGACTGAGGCCGCAGGACTCCTTCGTCAGTTTGAGGATTTTGATTATTTCCGTGAAATGTCAGATGTAATAGGTAGGCTACAAGACACTTTGGCTATTTCCAAACGTGAACGAGAACCAATCGTGGACTTTGAGCACAACAGTAACTTGGAAGGGTTGAAATACCTGAATACCCTTTATAATTTTATAGCCAATAAGCAGAGTTAGAAAGTACTTTCACCAAAATGTGCAGTGAGTAACATTCGAAAGATGCTGGAAGACGCTTACTTGCATACAAATAATATGTCATTTTGGCTGTCCTATTATGCCACAATTTGATGAAAATCAAGAAATCATAAGGTTTCTATACTTTCTCTGCCATTTTTTGTGTGCGCACACAAAAAGGTATTATCTTTGCACTCAGAAATACTGAAAGTTAATAATAAGACTAGAGAAAGGATAATGATTATGATGACATTTGGTATAATGTTCGTTGCAGTTGCAATGTTTGCATTGGTTGCAGGTGAAGGTATGAACCTTGGAATTAAGAACTGCAAGTAAAGCTCCAAATCTTCCGATAGGTCGGTTTGAAAACAAGTAAGGTTAAAGATTATAGGATAACAATTAAATAGAGAAAGGAAAGAATTATGTTAGTATTAGGTATGGTTTTAGCAGTATTGGTTGCTACAGTAGCTGAAGTTGGTGCTATCTCAAACAAGATGAACATCGCCTAAGTATGTAGTGGCTCATTTTAGAATTTGAAAGAAAAACAGTTTCAATATATTGGTTGGGGCAGTTGGAAGTATCTTGGATACTTGCGGCTGCCCTTTCTTTTTTCTTTGTATTTTGTTCCTGGTTTAAGCAAAATGTAGTACCTTTGCATTGTTTTTTAAAGCAAAGTAATAATGAACAAGGATAGGGAAACGGCAAACAAGTATCGCCAACAAGCTCTTCAAGGAGACTTGATGGCCATGAACAATATGGGTGTATGCTATGCTCAGGGCATCGGTGTGGTGGAGAACCATGCCACAGCCTTTGAGTGGTACATGAAGGCGGCCGAGAAGGGTGACACCTATGCTTGTTACAATGTGGCGGAATGTTATTACTTGGGCGATGGGGTGGAACAGGACTATGAAAAGGCCTTTCATTGGTACATTATCGCTGCTGAGAAAGGCGATGTGCAGAGTCAAGTGAATGCGGCCAATGCCTATTATCTTGGGCAGGGGACCACGGAAGACCATGCCAAGGCGCATGAGTGGTGGCTCAAAGCAGCCCAGCGAGGACACTTGCAGAGTCAGAAGAATGTGGGTGCCAATTATTGGAATGGCGATGGCGTGGAAAAGGATGACAGTTGGGCTGCTTTTTGGTATGAGATGGCAGGTCAGCAAGGTGATGCGCAAGCACAATTCTCCACTGGTTGGTTCTATATGACAGGCACTGGTGTGAAACAGGACAAACGAAAAGGCTTGAAGTGGATTCACAAGGCCACCGCCCAAGGTTTCGACTATGCCAAGCAATGGTGCAAGGACAATGGGTATAGTATATATTAAATGGAAGATAATATGAAGACTGACTTACAATTGATAGAGGAAAGACATCCATTGGTTCACAACATAACCAATTATGTAGCGATGAATATGGTTGCCAACAGCTTACTGGCCATTGGTGCTTCGCCCATCATGGCACGAAGTCCAAGGGAAGTGGAGGAGATAGCGGCTAATTGCGATGCCTTGGCACTCAACCTTGGCACCTTGGAGGTAGATTCTGCTCAAGCTATGATTCTGGCAGGAAAGTCAGCCTTTCAACATCACAAGCCAATCGTCTTTGACCCAGTCGGTGTGGGTGCAACCGCCTTTAGGAGAAATTCTGCTGATATCATTATCAAGACTTGCCATCCCACTGTCATCAAGGGTAATGCCGCCGAAATCATGGCTCTATACACGCATCAAATAGGGAATACCTTCATTGACAGTAGCGTGGAGACAGGGAAGGTGGAAAGCATCGCCAAACAAGTGGCCAATAATTTGAGCTGTGTCATCGTGGTGAGTGGTTCCAAGGACATCATCACCGATGGAACACAGACTGCTTATGTAACAGAGGGTCATTCTCTCATGGCAAGAGTTACAGCAATGGGATGTACAGCCACAGGTATCATCGGAGCTTTTCTAGCGATTAATCCTGATTCTTTTGATGCCGCCTTACATGCGATGCAGGCAATGGGCTTGGCTGGTAAGAGGGCAGGAGTAGTTTCAAGGGGAAATGGAAGCATGATGATTAACTTCCTTGATGAATTGTCAAATCTTCAAAACGGATAGCTATGATTATCAAACTCAATAAAAAGCTACTTGGCAAGAACTTCTATGCCATCAATCTCTTTGGCCTGATCATTACCTTCAATGACTTATCCGAGGAAGAGTTGAACCATGAACTTATACACACAGCTCAAGCCAGGGAACTTTTCTATATACCTTTTTATATATGGTATATCCTTGAATGGGTCGTCTTGGTCATCCGTTACAAGGATAAAATGAAGGCATACTATAAGATTCGATTTGAAAAGGAAGCTTATTTACACCAAAATGACTTGGAATACCTCAAGAAGCGAAAGCATTATCATTACAGGTAGGCAAATCGCATCAGGTCCCCATATTGGGCAAGTTCTTAATAGAAACGCACGATTTCCGTTATTTTTGTTTCTTATAGGAAACAAAACTCTCTTTCTTGCCGTTTTGTTTCCTATAAGAAACAAAAAGTGTATTATTGCGCTGAGTTTTTCTTATGAGAAACAAAAAGTGTATAATAGAAAGGATTTGATTGTATGAAACGAGAAATATTAGAAAGAATGGGCTATTCTGCTCGTATAGAACAAATGTTCGGTCGAGGTATCATCATTGCTCTGACTGGGCAGAGACGAGTTGGCAAAAGTTGTGTGATGCGTAGAATAAGAGATCGTATAGCTGCTAATGCTGACAATTATGTGATATATATAGATAAGGAAAAAACAGCATTCGATGATATCGTTACTTATCAAGATTTGGAATCTTATGTGAACAGCCGTATAGAGGATGGGAAAGAAAACTATCTTTTTATTGATGAGGTGCAAGAAATTTCTGAGTTTGAGAAGGCTTTACTGAGTATTCAGTCTGACGAGGCTTGCCAAATTATGATAACTGGTAGTAATGCCAAGATGTTGTCTGGTGAGCTGGCTACTCGCTTGAGAGGGCGTTATGTGTCTTATCGTATCCGAGGATTGTGTTATGAGGAATTCTTGGAGTTTCATGGCCTGCCCGACGATGATGCATCACTCGGTTTGTATTTGCAGAATGGTGGGTTGCCCCAGCTTCGCAATTTGGGGCTCGATAATCAAGAGCTTGTGGAAGATTATTTCGACAATGTTTACAATACCATTGTATTAAGAGACATCATTGAGCGAGAGAATATTAGAAATGTGCCTTTGTTGAGGATGCTGTTGAAATTTGTTAGTGATAATATAGGAACGCAATTTTCGGCTCAGAGTATCGTAAAATTCCTCAAATCCCAGAATACCGATACTTCGGCAAAAGTGATACTTTCATACTTGGTGTATCTTTGCAATGCCTATATCATAGACCGTGTGAACAGGTTTGATATCCATGGGAAGAAACTCTTTGAGATGGGTGATAAATTCTATTTCGAGGATCTGGGCATCAGAAACTATATTATTGGTGGAAATCGAAAGTTCGACATCGAGAAAGTGATGGAAAACGCTGTGTACTGTCATCTCTCTCGAATGGGGTATAAGGTTTTCGTTGGTCAGTTGCAAAAGGGTGAGATAGATTTCGTGGCAGAGAAAGCGGGGGGTACCGTATATGTGCAAGTAACCTATCTGCTGGCTTCGGAAGAAACAATAGAAAGAGAATTCGGCAATTAACAACTTGTAAAGGACAGTCATCCTAAGTATGTGGTGTCGATGGACAGAATGTGTGGACAGACCAATGTAAACGGAATCAAGCATGTTCATCTACGTGACTTCTTGAAGATGACTACATTCTAATTGCCCTAGATTATGAAGTAAAAAGAAAGCCCACCAAGTATGTTTGCTTGGTGGGCTTTCTTATGGTAGATATTTTGGTAAATATCTGCTAGTGTATTGGGTATCGTAACTCTCTCCCTTGATTGTCAATTAAGTTTTCTAACTTTGATTCCGTTCAAGAATGCCTTGCCTTGGAGAGACTTCAACTGTACATCGATGCTGGTACCATCGTTTCGGATGATGTATCTGCGCTTAAAGGCGGTACGATAATGGCGGCCATCGGTTGGGGTGAAGGCAGACTCCTTCTTCTCGCCATTGATGATGACATCGAATCGCACGTCTTTGGAGGATGCTTCCGATGAACTTCGGGCAAGGAGATTAGGCAACTGGGTAGCTGGCTTGGTGACATCTGCCAACAAGAGCTCTACCTCGTACTCACCCTTTGGCGCGTCAATCTTGTATTCCAAGTCGCCCTCTCGCCATGTTTGGTAAATAGGACCATCTATCGTGTTCTCGATTTCGGAGGTCGTGCTCTTGCTTTCGCCCCCTACATATCCCCATGAGCCTGATTGGTACGTTTGGTCTGGAAGCCAGGTGAGGTCGCTAAGCGAAGAGGTGAAATAGCAGTTGCTACCCACGTTGATGGCAAGTTCTTCACCCTTGGCGATGTCTGGTAATGGGGTGTATTGGATGGTCATCGCATCCTCTGTGTTTCCGCCTTTTGCCTGAGCGTCATCGGCAAGCGTTTTTTCGCCGAAACCTTTCGCCTCCAGTGTTGAACTTCCGAAAGGTAGGCTTACGTCAAAAAGGGCAAAGCAGTTAGATACCTTTTTCTTGCCTTGGCTCTTGCCATTAACGATTAGCTCCACCTCGGACAGGTTGGAATATATCTTGATACTTTGTGTATCAGAGGCTTTTCCTGTTCTTGTAGCCCAGTCTCGGCTGGCGATATGAACCACAGGCACATCCTTGCGCCACATCGCCTTGAAGTAATAGCCTACGTCTTTCAGCGTTCGGTCGTTGTAGGCGGCACCCTTGTTGTTGACCCTCGGCATGGACTCTTGGCGTGCAGCTACATTGAAGTCGATGAAGTTCCAGTAGCTGCAACCGCTAATCCATGGCTTCTCCTCGATGAAGGGGAGATAGTGCTCAATGTAAGTCTGTTGGTACTCGATGCTGAAATCGAATGGGTGGGCTTGGTAGGAGTGCAGGCGACGGTCGCTTCCCGCTCCCCATTCCGAGATGATCATCGGTTTGTTAGGGTAACGCTGATGCTGGTCTTCACACCATTTGTCGAAGTCGGAAAGCTTATCTACGTACCAACCATGATAGAGGTTCCATCCCACTACGTCCACCAGATTGAGGCCAATCTCGTTATAAAGATTGGTCATGTTGAAAGCCATCACGCTCTTTCTGGTCGGGTCTTCCTCCTTGAGCACTTTTTCCAATCGTTGCGCCAAAGCTACGGTTCGCTCTTTGAAAGCTGGCCATTCCTTGTTGCCAGGACCAGGGGTGACGAGCAGGATTTCGTTCATGTATCCCCAGTTGATGACGCTAGGGTGATTGTAGTGCTGGCGAATCATTTCCCTGAGGTTTCTCTCACAGTTGTCGGCATAACCGGGTGTGTCTGGAACACGGTCGATGATAGGAATCTCCTCCCATGCCAACATACCCAGTTCGTCGCAAGCTTCCAACAGGGCATCGTCTTGTGGGTAGTGGGCGATGCGAATGAAGTTGCTGCCCATGTCTTTCATCACCTTGATGTCTCGGCGGTGTGCCTCGTCGGGCAAGGCTACACCCACTGGTGCTTGGTCTTGGTGGCGATTGAATCCACGCAGTTTGTAAGGCTTACCGTTGAGCGAGAAACCTTTCTCTCCATCGAAGGCAAACCAGCGGAATCCCACCTTGTGCATTTTCTCGTCGATGGCTTTTCCTGTATGTGTATCTACGAGCGATGTTTTTACCTTATATAATATTGGGGTCTCTGGAGTCCAGAGCTGAGGGGTGGCGATGGCTTTCGAGAGGGATACCGTGCGCTTGGTTTCGCCTGCTTTCAATGCCACCTTCTTCTTGATGGTTTGCAGGAGCTTGCCATCGGGAGTGAAAATCTCGTTTCTTACTTCGATGGTTGATGGCTTGGAGCAGTCGTTGGTTACCTCGCTCACCACCTTGACCGACGCTTGTTTTTCGTTGACGGTAGGAGTGGAGAGGAAGATACCGTCGCTGCCCATATTGAGCATATTGAAGTGGATGTCGGGAGTGGAGACTATCCATACGTCACGATAGATGCCGCCCCAGAAAGTGAAGTCGGCCATGATTGGCGTGATGTCTTGTCTGCCGTTATCCACCGTAATCTCAATGGTGTTGTCGGTCTTGATGCAGTCGGTGATGTCGAAGGTGAAGGCGGAATAGCCGCCGGCGTGGCTTCCCACCTCCTTGTCGTTTACCTTGACCGATGCCGCTTTGCTAGCAGCGTCTATCTTGAGAAAATAGCGATAGCCCGGCTTGATTTCTGGCAGGGACAGAATGCGACGATAGGTAGCCTTGCCTTGATAGTAGCTTCTGCCTTGATATGCATCGAGATTATAAGTATGGGGAATGTTCACCGAAGTCCACTGCTTGTCGGTGGGCAACTTGAATTCCCAGTTGTCGTTGATGGTCCTGGCTTCACGTTGTGCCAAGGCTTGTGATGCCATCAGCGAGCAAAGGGCTGCCGTAAGGAGGATAGGTTTGATGTTCATATTCCAGTTTGTTTTATTGTTAGTTTGTATGATGTAAAGATATACGTTACTCGTCAATTAGAGGATACAAGTTGCAAGTGCTATATATTCTTTCATCTTTCCCTTCTGTTTAAAAAAGAACGAAAAGATGATAGGTTTAGTATATCAAGCTACATACTTTTGGCATTTTCCCATATTGTTCCCCAGAAATGTGGGGAATAATTCCACACATATTCCTCACTTTCCACACAATAGCTTTTACGCTCAACAAATATATATCATTGAAAGATAGCCACTTATTGATATTTTGCTTACTTTGGCATACCTATTGTGAATAAGATTAGTGGGTTCGATAAGGAATCCATAAAACATTAATATTCACAATTTAAAACGATAAGATTATGAAGAAGTTAGTATTTGCAGCTATCGCAGCTATGGTTATGGTTTCAGTAAGCAACGTTTTTGCAGTTAGCAAAATGGCAAGTGACTCACAAGTAGCTCCTGTTGATACAGTAGCACCTGCAACCCCTGCAGACACTACAGTGGTGGAGACTCCTACAGAGACACCTGCTGAGACTCCAGTCGAGACACCAATAGAATCTGTGGATACCACACAGAAGGAAACTCCTGCTCAGACAGAGGAAAAGGTTGAGGAAAAGACTGAGGAGAACACCCAACAGTCTAACGAGGTTCAGCAGCCTGTAGAGCAATCAACAGTTACAGAATAAAATAAGCAACAGACTGACCGCAGTTATTTATAAGAACAGACAGCATTTATCAA
>ERZ808278.303-NODE-303-length-36634-cov-3.917931_pt1 | contig 36634 bp, 34 predicted proteins | sample MGYA00521239_ERZ808278 | MGnify/ENA primary metagenome ERZ808278 (study PRJEB31516, sample SAMN03275600) | gut metagenome | biome: mammalia-associated habitat; material: feces | host: Papio cynocephalus | place: Kenya | collected 2012-07-17 ... | reverse complement strand
CCTTGACATCAACATCATGCAAATGTTTATGCTGTTTTCCGCTAATCATTAAAGCCGTATATTCGCTTTCCCTGTGTTCTTTGAGATACCTCCGTCTTGCCCTGCCGTATCTGCCGATTTTATAATTGTTATTAGGTGCTTCCAAATCCGGAAGATAATAATCTCCCACCTTTGTGTATATACCACCGTTCTTTTCAAATAATGATTTCATAGTGATTCCTCCTCAAAATTTATATGTTTGTCTGAATAGCCGTTCTATATATGCATCATAGTCTATAAGCGTTCTGAAAATGCAACTAGCAAGGTATGCTGTTTCAGATTTTACATCTTTGGCATCTCTGTAACATTCCATAGTTCTGTCCAAAATTTCCGGCATCATTTCATAAAGTAATTTTGACCGTATATCTTGATTTGTGTAGGTCACCCCGTTGACAGTTATATTAGGTTTGTTCCAAAGAAGCTCCATAGCTTTCCTTGCAAGCTGTTTTTCGGTTTCAGTTGAAAACTCCTTATCTCTTTCGGAATGAAAATAACATTCATCAAGATAATAAGTGAATTTTTCTGTTTCTAAATCCACAACCTCACCTTCTTGTTGTAGTGGTTTTTGATAAATGAGTATTGTTAAATGGTTATTGATATATTTATTTCCCGTCTTTATCGGATAGGCGGTGAGTGTTTAATACGGAGGGAGTGCCTCCGTATTATATAGGCAGTGGCTCTATATGGTATAGGTTACTTGTCTGATGATTTTTGTCATTTGCGGTTTTTCGATACCGCATTTCTTTTGTTATGAATCCCTTTTCTTCCAAAGAAGCCGTCACCTTTCTCACCTGTGATATGCTTATGTTGCAATCCGCTGCGATTTTAGCTGCTGACGGATAACAAGTCCCTGTCTTTCTGTCAGCTTTCATCACAAGATACGCATACACAATAAACTCATACGCCGATAATCCGCATTTAAATGTATCATTTTGCATTGTAAAGAATTTACCATTCACAAATACCCGCCTTTCTAATTTAAGTTATCGTTTTGAAGTCATCGGCTGATAACTTTTCATTATCAGCCATAACCTCCTGCAATTGTTTCAAAAGTGCCTTGCACTCGCATAATATTTCCGTTTCACATTCGGCACTTTCATATGCTTCACGCAACTTTTTTAATTCAAGAGCCAATCTGCCACTTTTGTATTTTCCAACAGAAATTTCAATGCGTTGATACAGCAGTGATTTTATAAAATACTCGCCTTTGGGTATTCCGCAAACTTTAATTCTTGCCTCAAGTGCAAGCCGTTCCTCCGGCGAAACCCGAAAGCTAATTGTTGTATTGCGAAATCTGTTTTTATCAAGTCCGCTCATTTCAAATCCTCCCGATAAACTTTCTCTAACTTGTCCAACAACGCTCTTTGTTTATTCGGATAAATATGTGCGTAAACATTCATCGTTGTTTCTACTCGCTCGTGTCCCAAACGATCAGCAACTTCAAGCGGTGTAATACCCATTTCAAAGAGAAGTGCGCAGTGTGAATGCCGAATATCGTGGATTCGAATACGCTTTACACCGCTGTTTTTAATACCTCGCTGCATTTCGTGTTCCATAAAATATTTGGTAACTTGAAATAATCTGTCGGTATCTTCTAAGCAATATATCGAATTCATATAATCCTTGAGGTCAGCAAGCAAAAAATCGGGAACAGTTATCGTCCGTTTGCTTTTAGGTGTTTTTGGCGGTGTTATTACATCTTTTCCGTCAAGCCTCTGATATGATTTTGAAATGCTGATTGTTTTGTTTTCAAAATCTATGTCAGCCGGAGTTAAAGCGAGTAATTCGCCTAATCGCATACCTGTCCAAAACAGAGTCATAAACGCAGCATACGATTTCTGTTTGTCCATAATACTGTCAATGAATTTATAAAATTCATCTTTTGTCCAAAATTTCATCTCATCTGCCTTGTTTTTACCCATTCCACCGGCTTTGCGGCAAGGATTATTCTGCAAGTCATAATATCGGACTGCATAATTGAATACCGCCGTAAGCTGATTGTTAATTGTTCTGAGATATGTCTGTGAATAGCCTTGCGAAATCAATTCATTCTGCCATTTACGAATATCAGCAGCGGTTATGCCGTTCATTCGCTTGTTTGAGAAATGCGGCAAGATTTTCAAATCTATTATGTACTTCTTATTTCTCATAGTATTCTCTCGAAGTCGAGGAGTCATATCATCATAATAGAGCTTCAGAAATTCTTGAAAATTCATATTAAAATCTGCTTGCTGTGACGCAAGAAAATTTCTGACATACTCCTCAGCCTCTCGTTTTGTAGCGAAACCGCGTTTTGTTGTTTTTCTGCGAACACCCTGCCAATCCGTATATCTGAACTGAATCAGCCACTTTCCCGTTTTCTTGTCTTTCTCCGCCTTCATAAATCAAGCCTCCTTTGCATTGTAACCAAACCATCGCTTTTCAAAGTATCCTTTCGGCACTTTCCCTGCGATTACAATAAAACCGTCTTTATCAAGCTCCTTGTTCAACTTTCTTATAATTTTATAAGCATATCCCATAGATACACCCAACATATCCGAAAGCTCACGAGCCGTAATGTAAATTTTGTTATCCGCCATACAAATTACCTCCTTAATTTGTTGTTGCGGTGTCGCTACATTTATATTATAGCGTAGTCGCTACAATATGTCAAGGAGTAATTTTGAATTTTAATAGTTTTGTAACATTTGATGATTTTTGTTAAATGGTATGGACTTTTTTATTTTTATGTGCTATAATAATAGCGACTAAACTACAAAAGGAATGAAATATTATGACTATCGGTGAAAAAATAAAATATTTCCGCACACGCATAGGCATAACGCAAGCAAAGTTGGCTGAGCTTTCGGGAATACACCCCGTGTCCATAAGAAAATATGAAACGAACAAAATGGTGCCGCAGGCCCCGCAAATTGACAGAATAGCAGAAGCTCTTGGCATAAGCTCTTTTGCGATTGCCGGAATCGAGAATAATATACGGCTTGAAACAGTCGGTGATTTTATGGGACTTATGATTATGCTCATAAAGACAAAAATCATATCATTAAACGGTGAAAGAGAAGAAAACGGTATGCTGAACTCCCAAACTGTCAGCGTTGAAATAAATCCGTTTATCTCAAATTTTTTTAATGCAAAAAACAATAATGCAGAGATTTCTGCAAATAAAATTATGTACTACTTAAAATCCGATAAAATATTGAGTGATATTTTGAAATGGGAGCGGATAAATTACAGATATGAAAAATGTGCCGCTGAAATTCACGGCACATCGGATAAAGAACTTATAAATATTTTGAATAGCTTAAAAGAGCAAAAAGAGGTTATCGAACTTGAACTGCAGCACTCGGATATTATGCTTAATGCAGGCGGCGGTATCTCGGTTAAAATTCCGCCGATAATATAGCGTGATACTATTCCGATACTGTAATTTTGCACTCAAAATGTACTCAAAAGGCAAAAAGAAACCCCGAAAATCCGCTGTTTATGCGGACTTCGGGGATTTTTCCGTTTATTCCCACTCAATCGTTGCCGGCGGCTTTCCTGTCACATCATAGAGGATCATATCAATTTGATTACCGAAGTTGGCTTCGATCTGTGTAACAGCATTTTGCAAACCATCCAATAAAAAATCTTTTCCCGGGACAGCAGAAGTCGCTGTCATGAAATCGTTTGTCATAACTGCACGAATTGCAACAGAGTATTTCTTTCCTTCATGACGGGAGATGGGGAGTAATACGGCAAAAAACTGGCTGAGTTTTTTCGTTGCGATTGCAGAAGTGACAATGGCGTCAATTTCTCGCAGAAGATCTGCCGGTTCAGGTCCGATGTGTAATCCATCAGAGTGCATTTTTTTATCGGATACTTCTCCGCCGATCTGGTATGCAACACGGTTAATAAAATTTAATTCGTTCGGAATATCTTTGGCAACCCGCATCACATCTTGCCAGTCGCAGAGTATGCCTTTTTCGCTATTTAACACTGCTAGGTGCTCATAGCTTCGATGATCTCCCTGTACGCCGACGCTTTTGATTGGCGCAATTTCTGCACGATAGGCAGGATATGCTTTCATGAGATCGGCTAACTTTTCCGTTTTTTCTTTGGAAATCTCAAGCGCGCCGTCACAGCAAATCATACGGATACCAAGCCCAGGTCCTGGGAACGGCTGGCGTTCTGCAATTGCCTCATCAAGACCAAGCATTCTTGCAACCTGACGTACCTCGTCCTTGTGCCAGTCCCAGTTGGTTTCTACGATCATGCCCGCTTTTCTTGCCTTGCGGACAATGTCAACATCATTATGATGCTTTTTGATTTCCGTAGCAATTTCACTGACATCCGGATTGCCGCTTTCAATCAAATCCGGTCGTAAAGTTCCCTGCGCAATGAATGTTTTGGAAAAGTCCAACCCAAAGGTATCAGCAGCACTTTTGGTAACATACAGAAATAATGTACCGATAATTTCCCGCTTCAGATTTGGCTCACAGGTTTGTGCGAGCGGACCGGAAAGCACACCGTCTCCGTTAATATCTGCTTTTTCATAGAAAAAGCGATCCTGTGCATTGACACGAAGCAAATGAACAAGTCCCATTTTCTTCAGATTATCACAGATTAAGTCACTTTCATTTTTTCGCATCAGTCCGTGGTCAATGTGAATGGCAAACACGTGCTCTGCTGGAAGTGCGCGCAACAGCAGCGCAGCAGTCACCGCAGAATCAACGCCGCCGCTGACAAGTACCATGACATTATGATCTCCGACTTTTTTACGGATCATATCGACGGAAGTTTGGATACGATCTTCCAATTCATAGGTTTCTTTCAGATTGCAAATTTTGCGCAAGAAGTTTTCCAGCATTCTCTTGCCGTTTTCGGTTAAATCCACTTCCGGGTGGAACTGTACACCTACGATTTTTCGTTTTGCATCGTAGATTCCGGCAACAACAGAGCCGGTCATTGCAACTACTTCAAATTGGTTGGCAACTTTGCTTACCGCGTCTCCATGACTCATCAATACGACTTCCGCTTTGGATAAACCATCGAACAGCGGGCATTTTTCCGGATCCACCGTGATTTCCATCTGTCCGTATTCCGTTTTAACTTTTGGTGCCACTTCTCCGCCAAAATGCACATTAATCAGCTGCATTCCGTAGCAGATTCCCAAAATCGGCTTGCCTAAATCGAACAATTCCCCATGATACTTCGGGGCATTTTCATCCCATACGCTTGCCGGTCCGCCGCTTAAAATGAATGCGTCATAACCTTTTAATTTTTCAATATCTGCCTGCAACGGGAAGATGTCTGTATATACGCCGAGTTCCCGTACTTTCCGGTCGATGACTTTGGTATACTGTCCACCACAATCGATAATCGCAAGTTTTTCCATCGGTATTCCTTTCTCTGTTCCAACGCTGTTTTTTTATTTTAATTTCCGCTTTGGCGGATGGGGTTACAAATTTGCTTGTTCTGATTTCAGCTTAGCAATGAAACGTCCTATGCGCTCCAGTGCCTGTTCAATATGCTTTACGGAGTATGCATAGGAAATGCGTGCAAATCCTTCTCCACAATCGCCAAATGCCGTCCCCGGAACGATTGCCACTCGTTCTTCTGTTAAAAGCCGCTCGCAAAATGTGTTGCTATTCATGCCATAACCGGAAATGTTCGGATAAACATAGAATGCCCCCTCTGGTTCAAAGCAGGACAATCCGAGTTTTCGTAATCCGTTGACAATCAGTTTTCGGCGACGGTTGTATTCTTCCCGCATCATCTGAATATCGCTGTCGCCTTCTTTCAGTGCCTCTATAGCTGCAAACTGACTGGCGGTTGGAGCGCACATGATTGCATATTGATGGATTTTCAGCATTTGTTTTGCAATCGGTTCGGGAGCAGCATAGTATCCAAGACGCCATCCTGTCATCGCATAGGCTTTAGAAAAACCGCTGACCAAAATGGTGCGCTCCCACATACCATCCAACGATGCGATGGAGGTATGTGTTCTTCCATAAGTAAGCTCCGCATAGATTTCATCAGAGAGAATCAGAATGTTTGTCCCACGCAGAACTTCCGCAATGCCTTCTAAATCTTCTTTGGTCATGATAGCACCGGTAGGGTTGTTCGGATATGGCAAAACTAAAATCTTGGTCTTGGAGGTAATCGCATTCTTCAAAGCCTGCGGTTTTAATTTGAACTGATCTTTTTCTTCTGTAACAATCGGAACTGCAATGCCATGCAACATGGATACGATGGGTTCATAGCACACAAAGCATGGCATAGGGATCAAAACTTCGTCCCCAGGCTCTATAAATGCACGAAACGCGAGGTCTATGGCTTCGCTTCCACCGACCGTTATACCAAGTTCCTTGGTAGTATAGGGTAAGCCGAACCGCCGATTCAAATAAGCGCTGAGTTCTTCTCGGAGCAATAAAAGACCACTGTTGGAGGTATAGTAAGTTTTCCCGTTCTCCAAGCTGTCAATTGCGGCTTGCCGAATGTGCCAAGGAGTAACAAAGTCCGGCTGCCCGACAGTCAATGCCACGACATCTTTCATGTCATCCAGCAAATCGAAGAATTTCCGGATGCCAGACGGCTTCATTTTTTTTACACGCTCTGCCAGCAATTTCTCATAATCCATCACATATAGCCTCGTTCATCTTCTTCCGGAGCATGGTAAATCACGCCGTTATTTTTATATTTTTTCAGTACAAAATGTGTTGCAGTAGAAACGACGGCATCGATGGTTGCAAGCTTGCTTGATACAAAATAAGCAACCTCGCGCAAAGTTTTGCCTTCAATAATCAAAGAAAGATCGTAACTGCCGGACATCAAATATACACTTTGTACTTCCGGATAACGATAGATTTTTTCCGCGATACTGTCAAATCCACGGTCTTTTTGCGGAGAAACCTTTAGTTCGATAATTGCGCTTACATATTCCCGATCTGTTTTATCCCAGTCGATCAAAGTACGATATGCAAGAATCGTACCATTCGCCTCCCATTGCGCAATCTGTGTTTTGACATCCTCGACAGGAAGATTGCACATTGCGGCAAGATCTTCCGGTGTAAGACGACTATTGGCTTCCAATAACTGCAAAATTGTTTTCATAAATCGCAAATCCTTTCTATCTGTTCTGTGAAATTAATAGGAAAGTAACTGGATCATCAGTATAATTGCGCCGGCAATCATTAATAACGCCAAAAATCCACACATAATGCGGGTTGTCAGTTTTGTTTTGGATACCTTTTCAACTTGCCCGTCCTCTTTTTTCATGGAAACATACCTCTTTCTATGATAATTTTATAGAATATGAAACAGTTCAGCCCTCGTTTGAATACATGGGTTCCAGTAAAACACCGGAAGCGGGAACTTTATGTTTTCTGCATTTTCCCGCATTGGAAAACTTGTTTTCATAATCTGTGTATGCATTTTGTACATGTGCATCTTTCTTCAAAGTAAATAATGTGTTTCCCTGCGCTGTGCGAGTAGTCGTCTGCGGCACAAGTGTACTGGAAATCAAGATGCCTTTTCCGTTATCTGCCGTCAATAATATATCAAACGGTGTCTCTGCTTCATAAAAAATTCCAACGACTGGGGAATGGGAAGAAAATGCCTTGGTCAACTTCCTGCGCGCAGTTTTTGTTTCATAGGCACTCATAGGAACGCTAACACCTTTTCCATTGGCAAAGAAATAAAGCAGATGATGATTGGGAGCGTATCCGGAGATGGCTTTCATGAAGATGACTTTTTCTCCTTCATCAAAGGAAAGCTTATTCGCAATGTAGTCACCTAAATCTCCCGGTTTGCAAGCATCCATATCTGCAAGTTTTACCCGATAAATCTGCGCATCAGAGGTAAAAAACAGAACTTCACAGATGTTTTCCGCATCTTCCGTTACCAAGATGGTATCGCCGTCTTTTAATTGTTGCTCCTCTTTCCCCCGAATCGGTAAGACGATTTTCTTAAAATAACCTTCTTTGGTCAAAACCAAACGTACCGGATAATTTTCCACCACTTTTTCTTCTACATATTGTGGCAGCTCTTTTTCGTAGATCAACTGCGTTTTACGCGGTTTTCCGTATTTTTTCTTGATCTCCGCAAGCTGTTCCGCAATGTAAGCACGGGTTTTTAAGGGGTTATGAACCAATTCTTCCAAATTAGCAATTTCTGCCCGTAAAGCATCCATTTCGGAAACACGGTTTAAAATATATTCGCGATTGATGTTACGAAGTTTAATATCTGCAATGTAGTTTGCCTGAATTTCGTCGATTGAAAAACCTGTCATCAAGTTTGGTACAACATCCGCTTCTTTTTCCGTTTCCCGAATGATTGCGATGGCTTTATCCAAGTCGAGCAGGATTTTTCCGAGTCCAAGCAACAGATGTAATTTTTCTTTTTTACGATCGCAGTCATAGGTCAGTTCGCGCCGGACGCAAGTCAACCGGAAATCAATCCATTCTTTCAGAATGCCAATGACACCAAGCTGTTTGGGGGTATTGCGGATCAGTACATTAAAATTACAGGGGACGCTGTTCTCAAGCGGTGTCTTTGCAAAGAGCTTTTGCATAAGTTTGTCCGCGTCCACGCCCTTTCGTAAATCCAATGTCAGTTTGAATCCGTTTAAGTCGATTTCATCGCGCAGGTCTGTAATTTCGTTCAATGTCTTTTGCTGTACCATTTTAGTAAGTACCGCAGTGATTGCTTCTATGGTCGTACTATACGGAATTTGCAGAATTTCAATGCAATTTGCATCCGGATCATAACGATACCGTGCGCGCAGACGAACCTTTCCGTAACCGGTTTCGTAAATCGCTTTCAGTTCTTCCCGATCATAAATAAGGGAAGCGCCTCCCGGAAAATCCGGTGCTTTGATGATATCGAGAATCCGATCTACACTGGTATCCGGATTTTTTAATAACTGAATGGTTCCGTCGCAAACCTCTGCTAAATTGAATGAACAGATGTCACTGGCAATTCCGACCGCAACACCTTTGTTGCAGGAAACCAAGATATTTGGGAAGGCGGTTGGCAACAGGACCGGTTCATTCATGGTATTGTCGTAGTTCGGAATAAAATCAACTGCATCATGGTCAATGCCGTGAAAAATCTCAGCGCAAAATGCATCCAATTTGACTTCTGTGTAACGGGAAGCCGCATAAGCCATGGAAGAACTATATTGTTTGCCAAAGCTCCCTTTGGAGTCCACAAACGGATGTAAAAGCGACTCATTCCCACGAGTAAGACGTACCATTGTTTCATAAATGGCGGCGTCCCCGTGTGGATTCAGCCGCATGGTTTGCCCAACCACATTCGCACTTTTTGTGCGCGGACCGGTTAAAAGCCCCATTTTGAACATGGTATAAAGCAATTTGCGATGCGACGGTTTAAATCCATCAATTTCCGGAATCGCACGGGAGATAATCACGCTCATCACATAGGGCATATAGTTTTTTTCAATTGTTTCCGTGATGGGTTGATAGGTGATGTCGGCGGTAATCTGCGGCTGTGGTTCTTTTGTTTCTTTACGCTTTCTCGCCATTGTTTTCCTCCTGATTTAATTGCAATACATGAAATCCCGCGGCTTTGGACAACCGATTCCATACAGCCAGTCCGAGATGATCTTTCGCAGGGACACGTGCATAAACTTCCGAAAGGTCACTACGTGCGTCCATTTCGCGCAGGCATTCAAACAAGTTCCGTGCGTGGGAAGCAGAATCTTCTCTTGCGCCGAGCGAGTAAGTGACATGATTCTTAAGATGCGGTAAATCTTCATCATAACAAATGACACCTGCAAGCGGCTTGGTTTGTAAGAAATGATAAAATGCCTGATCCGTACCGTCCAGCATTGTGACCGGCATATGCGGTGCATAGTGGCGGTAACGCATTCCGGGGGCAAGCGGTCGTCCTTCCGTTTTCTGTAAAATGGAAGGATCAACTTTAACATCGCCGCATAATGCGCAAAGCATCTCATAAGTAATGGCACCCGGACGAAGAAGCGTAACCGTGCCGTCATCAATTTTCACAATGGTGGACTCCACACCAATCTCACATGCCCCGCCGTCTACGATCGCGTCGATTCTTCCCAGTAGATCATGCATCACATGTTGGGCAGTCGTGGGACTTGGCTTACCGGATAAATTCGCAGATGGTGCCGCTACCGGAATCCCTGCAAAACGCAACATACGATTGGCAATCGGATGAGAGGGGATCCGTACTGCTACGGTATCCAGTCCTCCTGTCACAGTATAAGGAATGCAATCCCGTTTGGGAAGAATCACCGTTATAGGTCCCGGCATAAAAGCTTTTGCAAGCAGATGGAATAACGCATTTGTGACGCAATAATGATCTGCTTCTGCAGGATCTGCAAGGTGAATAATGAGTGGGTTATCTTGCGGGCGTCCTTTTGCCTCATAAATGCGCCTTGCCGCATCAGAAAGCAAGGCGTTTCCACCCAATCCGTAGACGGTTTCTGTTGGAAAGGCAACCAGCTTTCCGTCTTTTAATAAATCTGCGGCAAGGCGTAAATCTGCGTCAGAATCGGTTAAAATTTTGGTTTTATGCGTTGTGATCGTTGTCATGATGTAATTTAGCGGTTAAATGCGCTTCGGTTAATGCGTCAATCAAGCCGCCGATTTCTCCGTTCAGAATGGAATCTAAATTGTATAAGGATAACCCAATGCGGTGATCGGTTACACGACCTTGCGGGAAATTATACGTACGTATTTTTTCACTGCGATCTCCGGTGCCGACCTGCATTTTACGCTTTGAGGCAATCGCATCCGTCTGTGCTTTCTGTTCTCTGTCATACAGCAGTGTGCATAACATTTTCATTGCTTTGTCACGGTTTTTGAACTGACTGCGTTCCTCTTGACATTCTACCACGATACCGGTTGGTTTATGAAGAATTCGGACTGCAGATTCCGTCTTATTGATATGCTGCCCGCCGGCGCCACTGCTCTTACAGGTTTCAAACTGTAAATCAGAGGGGGAAATATGCACTTCCACTTCTTCTGCTTCCGGCAAAACCGCGACGGTTACGGTAGAGGTGTGTATCCGTCCGGAGGTTTCTGTAACAGGTACCCGTTGTACACGATGGACACCGCTTTCGAATTTGAAGCGGGAATACGCCCCCTCTCCTTCCACTAAAAAGCGGATTTCTCGATAACCACCGAGTTCTGTGGGGTTGGCGCTGACCGGTTCAATGCGAAAATGCATTTTATCCGCATACATGCAATACATTCTGTATAAATCCCCACAGAAAATGGCAGCTTCTTCTCCGCCTGCGCCTGCGCGGATTTCCATGGCAATGCTTTTTTGATCGTTTGGATCCGTTTCTACCATAAGCAGATGTAACTGCTTTTCCAGTGACGCAGATTGCTCTTTGGCGTTGTGATATTCTTCCTTGGCAAGTGCTCCGAGATCAGAATCATCCATCAATCCCGCTGCTTCGTTCATTTGTTCAATGGATTTGCAATATGCCCGAAATTTTTCAACGATGGGTGACAGTTGTGCATATTCCTGCATAAAATCGCGGAGTTTTTTCGGATCGGAAACAGTTTGCGGATCGGCTAACTGCGCACCGATGGCATCGTATCGTTCTTCAATTTTCCGTAAAGATTGCGTGAAAGATTCCATGTGGAATTCAGTCCTTTAAAAATGCTTCAAAGGCAAGATGCGTCATATAAACATCTGCTTTGGACACCACTTCATACGGCGCGTGCATGGAGATTACCGGAACGCCGAGATCTACGGTATCAATATTCTTGCCCGCGATATACATGGCAACCGTTCCGCCGCCGCCCTCATCGACTTTGCCGAGTTCGCCGGTCTGCCACACCACGCCGGCAGCATCAAACAGGTTACGAACATACCCCACATACTCCGCGGAAGCATCGGAGGTACCGGATTTTCCGCGTGCACCGGTATATTTGGTAAGCACCACGCCATGATTCATCATCGCGCTGTTTCGTTTTTCGTAGACCTCTGCAAAATTCGGATCGAATGCAGCATTTACGTCGGCGGACAGGCATTTAGAAGCGACGCGTACCTGTGCGCCGGTTGCAGAAAATGCGGCGGCAATCGCGTCAATCAGATCCATAAACGCCGCGCTCTTCATGCCGGATACGCCCTCGCTACCGATTTCTTCTTTATCTGCTAAAATCACCATACTGGTATGCAACGGTTGTGTTGTCTCAAACAAAGAAGTCAATGCAGGATAAGCGCAAACGCGGTCATCGTGCCCATATCCGCCGATCAGACTGCGGTCAAAACCGATTTCTCTTACCGGGTATGCCGGAACTGCAGACAGTTCCGCACTCATAAAATCGCTTTCTACAATGCCGTATTTTTCGTATAAGATTTTCAAAAGCTGAACTTTCAGGCGGTCGCTTTCTTTTTTATCGCCAAACGGTTTGGAACCGACCAACAGATTCAAGGTTTCACCCGGAATTGCATCCGCCATCGGTTTGGACATTTGTGCGCGTGCAAGATGCGGCAGAAGGTCGTTGATATAAAAGACCGGATCCGCCGCGTCTTCGCCAATACAGACAGAAACCGTAGTGCCGTCTTTTCGTAAAATGGTTCCGTGCAGTGCAAGCGGGATGGTTGTCCACTGATATTTTTTGATTCCGCCGTAATAATGGGTTTTGAAGAAACACATTTCCCCATCTTCATAAACCGGCCGCTGTTTCAAATCGATTCGTGGGGAATCAATATGGGCGGCAGAAATACGAATTCCTTCTGTGATAGGGGCGCTTCCGATCTGGAACAGATAAATCGCTTTTCCACGGTTGTTATAATAGTATTTTCCGCCTTTTTCGATGACCTGACCAAAGTGATACTCGGTAAAACCATGCTTTTTCGCCTCCGCAACTGCAAAAACGACCGCTTCTCGCTCTGTTTTTGCGCTGTTTAAGAAACGCATATAGCCATGTGCATATTCTTCCATTGCCAGTTGTGTTTTTTCGTCCATGCGGTCATAAACATTTGCGGACTTGTCAAACAACAGTTCTTTCCATTGTGCCATTTCTTTTTCCATATGAAATTCTCTCCTTTTTTATGTTTATACATTTTTTATTTTGATTTTTTGAATCTTATCCTGGTTTTGGTTTTACTTTGGCGGCGCGGCAGGAAAGTTTTTTATGCTTCCTGATAAAGCGTGTCATACATCATCCATGCATGGCGTACTTTTTCCACATATCGAGCTGTCTCCGGATAGGGAATTTCGGATAACACCCCTGCGGTGGTATATGCGGGGTTACCAAGCCAGCGTTTCACTGTACCCGGACCTGCGTTGTAAGCGGCAAAAGCGGTATCCCAATCCCCAAACAGGCGATATAACTTTGCAAGATATGCCGTGCCGAGATGAATATTGGTTGCGGGATCTTTCCATAAATCCGTCGCATCCAGAAGATGGAACTGCTGACAAAGTTCGGTGTAGGTTTGCGGCATCAGTTGCATCAGCCCCATTGCTCCTTGCGCAGAAACAGCCATAGGATCAAAATGACTTTCGGTGTGAATAACTGCGTAAATAATCTGCCATGGGACTTGAAATTCCGCGCTGCTGATACCAATGGCATCCCTGTATTTTCGAGGGTAAACCCATCGCTTTATCTGCATCTGCAAAAGAACACTCCCGATTATCGCACCAGTACAGACAAGCATCAAAATTAAAATTTTCAATTGGGATTGTATTTTTGAAAGTATATGCGCAAAATATCCGGGTTTAGAGGTCAACAAATGAATGCTATTGCTTTCCGATTCCCGGTATACCGAGATCTCGTATGATTTTCTGAACCTGCAAAGCGACACTCTCCTCTCCCGCTGTGCCATTGTTCTGAATAATGGCATTGCAATGTGCCATATAATAGGCATCCGGTAATTGCGCATCCAATCGTTCCCTGGCAGCTTTCTCGGAAAGCCGATCCCGTTCTATGATACGCAAAAGTCTGATTTTGTATTCTGCAAGTACACCGATCAGGAAATCGCAGCGTTGATACAAACCGCTTTGAAACAGGGTAGGAGCATCTAAAATCAAAACCGGAATTCCTGCATTTTTCGCTTTCAAAATTGCGGCTTCACAAGCCTGCAAAATGTATTTGTGTGTAATCTGATTCAATTTGGCACATTTTTCCGGATCGGGGAACGCGATTTCCGCCAGTTTGCGCCGATGCAAAGAACCATCTTCAAGCAGAATTTGGGTGCCGAATGTATCTGTCAGTTCCTGTAAGCAGGGGGAATGCGCCTCGCATACAGCACGTGCAATCTGGTCACAATCAATAGAAGGAATCCCCTGTCGTAAAAATTCCGCACAAACATAACCTTTTCCGGCTCCGCTTCCACCGGTCAATCCGATTAACTTCATGCCCAACCGCAGCTTTGATAAGCCTGCTCCATCGCCCACTGAATATGCGCGGCATCTTCAAACGACGGGGAAGCCGGATGATGCCGATACACAGCGTCTAAAAACGCGTACATACTGCATACATGTCCGCGGATACGGTCGATGGGGGCTTTTCCGCTTGGAAATGTGCCGCCCGGCGCGGGATACCGCCCAACGCACTCGATGCGGGTATAGCCGCGTTCTCCGCCAAGATCGCCACCCGGCGCCGTTTTATCATAGAAATACAACCAGTTCGGATCCATTAAATCAAATTTCAATGCGCCGCATTCTCCATGGATTTCCACAAAAAGTTCATCATTCGTTCCAACGGCAAGTTTGCTTGCTTCAATTGTTCCCATGGCACCGTTTTCCATGGTTGCGATCATATAGAACGCTTCATCAGCGTTGGTAGTCCATGTTTCCCCATGTGATCCTTTTCGTTGCGGATGTGCGATCTGCGGACGTCCGATGACAGTTTGGAATTTTCCGCACAAATCATAAATCAGATCCATAACATGGGAACCCAAATCGAACAGCACCCCGCCGCCGCAAATAGAACGATCCTGTTTCCATCCTGCATTTTTGGTTAAATCCGTACAGCTGTCGTGCAGATAGCATGCACGGAAAGAAACAATCCGACCAAGTCTTCCGTCCGCAATCAACTGCTTTGCCCGCATGACCGGTGTCAAAAAACGATTATGAAATACAATTTGTGCCGTAATATTTGCATCCTTGGCGTGTTGTGCAACGTCAAACGCCTGCTCTGCCGTCACACATAGCGGTTTTTCACAGTAGATATGTTTTCCGGCGGCGATCGCCTTACAGATCGTATCATAATGAAAACAATTTGGGGTACAGATATCAATGACATCAATCGTAGGATCGGCAATCATTTCTTCTTCGGAAGTATAAACCTTCTCAAACCCATAGGTTTGCGCCGCATTCTGCGCGGTATCTTTATGTGCAGTGCAAACGCCTTTGATTTTTGCAGAAAATGATAACGGAGAGAAAAAGTATTTCAGATTTTCAACGGCATAGGCGTGCGTTTTTCCCATCGCGCCAAAACCCAACAATCCAATTTGAATCATAGACGGAAAATGCGCTCCTTTCGGTAAATCAGATTCGTGGACTTCTCAGAAAATCGCCTGTATCCCCACATTTCTTCATTTTTTCATTATAGCATACTTTTCTCTTTCCGTCAACGATAAAACCCGAAAAAACTGTAAAAGTTTTGAAAAAGATAAAAAAGTAGTTGAAAACCGGTTGAAATTATGTTATACTGAATCGGTATGCAAAGGCAGACGGTGATTTTTAATTTGCACACGGACAGAGTGCAATCAAAGGAGTATCTATGTTAGAATTAAAAAACATCAGCTATCGTGCGGAAAATCACGAGATTCTGAAGCACATTAACTTAACGGTGAATGAACGGTTTGTTGCCATCACCGGTCCAAATGGAAGCGGAAAATCCACACTGGCAAAAATTATTGCAGGGATTGTAACGCCGTCTGAAGGGCAAATTTTTTTGGACGGCACGGATATTACCGGCTACTCTATCACGGAGCGTGCCCGCACCGGCATCAGTTTCGCATTTCAGCAGCCTGTTCGCTTCAAAGGGCTTACCGTACGCGATTTGATTTCCCTTGCATCCGGAAAAAAGTTGGGGCTCTCAGATGCTTGCGCCTATCTTTCCGAAGTCGGGCTTTGCGCGAAAGACTATATCAATCGGGAAGTCAACGCTTCTCTGTCCGGCGGCGAGTTAAAACGTATTGAAATTGCCATGATCAATGCGCGCGGACAAAAACTCTCCATTTTTGATGAACCGGAAGCAGGAATCGACTTGTGGAGCTTTCAGAATCTGATCAAAGTTTTTGAGGCGATGTATGAGCGCACCAAAGGAAGTATTCTGATTATTTCTCATCAGGAACGTATTCTTGACATTGCAGATAAAATTGTGGTTGTGGCAAACGGTGAAATTGCGGCAGAGGGTGCAAAATCGGAAATTCTTCCGACTTTATTGAATACAAGTGCGGGATGCCGCTTTACAAAGGCGAACTGAGATACGGAGGAAAAGCTATGGATCAGATTCAAAAAGACTTGTTACAGCAGGTTGCCGGAATTCACGAAATTCCGGAAGGCGCCTATTCCCTGCGCATAAACGGTGCGATGTATGCCAAAAATTCCTCCGCGCACATTGAAATTGTCAAAAAAGAAGACAAGCCGGGAATTGATATTTATGTTAAACCGCATACAAAGGGGGAAAGTGTGCATATTCCGGTTTTACTTTCCCAAAGCGGAATTAAGGAATTGGTCTACAATGATTTTCACATTGGGGAAGATTGCGATGTGACGATCGTAGCCGGTTGCGGGATTCATAATGACGGAACCGATACCTCTGTTCACAGTGGAATTCACGCGTTCTATTTGGAAAAAGGTGCAAAAGTCAAGTATATTGAAAAGCACTATGGCGAGGGAGACGGCAACGGCGAACGGTTAATGAATCCGACGACCATCGTCCATCTTGCGGAAAATGCCTACATGGAAATGGAGACAGCGCAAATCAAAGGAATTGACTCCACCAACCGTTTAACGCAAGGTTATTTGGGAGATAAAGCCACGCTCATTATCCATGAGAAAATTATGACGCATGGAAAACAGTATGCCAAAACGCAGTTTGAGGTGGAACTGAACGGAGCAGATTGCGGTACCCATGTGGTATCCCGCTCGGTTGCAAAAGATTCCTCCAAACAAGAATTCTTATCCAAAATCAACGGCAACGCGAAGTGCTCCGGACATACAGAATGCGACGCGATTATTATGGATCAGGCTTCCGTTTGCGCGATTCCGGAAATTATCGCAAATCATGTGGATGCGTCACTGATTCACGAAGCTGCGATTGGAAAAATTGCAGGAGAACAATTGATTAAGCTGATGACGCTGGGACTGACGGAAAAAGAAGCAGAAGAACAAATCATCAGCGGATTTTTAAAGTAATTCTCATTTTTAAAAATAATTCTCAATAGAAACAGATTGTTAAATGATGCTACTTGCATTTTTATGAGATAGAAGAGATATGAAATCTACAAAAACATTGAAATCCATCCAAGCGATGACACAGATTGCCATTTGCACAGCGCTGATATGCATTTGTGCATGGATTACGATTCCGCTGTTTGGCGTACCTTTTACATTGCAGACTTTTGCGATTTGTCTTGCTATTTTTCTAATTGGTCCCAACAAGGGGGCAATTGCCGTTGGACTCTACCTGATTATTGGCGCCATTGGAATGCCGGTGTTCTCCGGTTTTTCCGGTGGAATCGGTGTCTTGGTGCAATCTACCGGCGGATATTTGATTGGCTTTTTGATGATTCCCTTTTGTGCAGGCATACTCAGCCACTTAAAATTACCTTACTTAGGCGGCGCAACCATCGGAGTTCTCTGTTGCTATTTACTTGGTTCACTGTGGTTCGACTATTGTACCATGGGAAGAATCGCCGTAGCAGATCTTCCGCATATTCTGTCGATCTGTGTCGTACCTTTCCTTCTTCCGGATGCGGTGAAAATCTGTCTGGCTTACGTACTGGCGAAGCGGTTACGGCAAATTTTACACTGGAATCTCCCTTCTTAAATAAGTAAAATAAGTAAATTAAAAAAGCATCCGGCATCTGATTTCACGATGCCGGATGCTTTTTGTTGGAATTGCGGTGAGATTCAGGGAGCGGGAGGAGTCATGTCAGCTGTTTGGGATTGATCGGATGGTGCCTTTGTACGGAAAATAAACAACTTGCTGAATACATAATTCAGTACAATCACCACGACTGCCGCGATGAGTTTTGTAACGCCCTCCCCCATGCGGAGTCCACGGATTCCTGCAAGCAAAATCAGTTCTTCTGCACCGAGCGAGAAAAGCCGCGCGAGCGTGAAAGTCCCGAATTCTCTGCCCAATGTGCGGATCTGTTTCGACTTGCTTTCAAAAACCAAAAACTTGTTGGTAATAAAAGCAAATAACACGCCGGCAATCCATGCGATCACATTTGCAATCAGCACGTCCATGGTCTTGGTCAATGCAAAAAATACAATCAGATTGACAACGGTTGTCAAAACACCGAATACCAAATAGTTTAATATCTGTGTCCATTTGAACGGAAAATACATCAATACCATTCTCAGCCCAATATAGCATAGCAGGCAGAGTTCTAAAATCGCTTCAAACAGGACAAAAGAAAATTCCCATTTTTTCAGCAGTGCAGTTGCCAGAACCGGAATTGAGGATTCAGACAGCAAAATGACTGCCACAAAATTGACTGCATACCATAATTGTGGCTTTTCGGCGTTCACCATTGCACGCATTTCCGCCACAAAGTAGCATGCTGCGGCAAGCGTTGCCATCTGTGAAGGGATTCGCAGGGGAGAATAGATCTGTAAAGAAGTATCAAAATGTTGAATGAAAACACGCAAAATAAAAAATACGATCAAACCTGCAAGCGAAAAAAATCGGAATCGGACACGGGGCTTTGTTGATACCAAAACAAAAAAATACAAGACAGATAAAACGGTAAACACCAAGTATACTCTGGAGAGAATCGGATGTGTTGACGCCTGAAAATAATTGTACGCAATGGCGTAAACCAAATACCAAATACCACAGACTGCCGCAAGCGCACGCACAGATGCATTTTGATCGTCGTCACGAAATACTGCGATCGGGTATTGTCGTTGAAATAAAACAAGGCAGGCTCCCAAAATCGCAACAATCGTCAGAATCGTAAGAATCAAAGTTGCATGCGATGAGAGCACATAATCATTCTCTTCCGGGACAAAATCCACCATAAAGAAGTACCACCGCAGCCCGGTGAGTACCGCCGCCATTCCAAGTGCGAATGCGGCAAAAGGAAATGTAGTTTTTTCGGAGATACCCCATCTGTCGTATTTCAAAACAGCCTCTTTCTCAAAACGGAATTTATCCATTCCGCTTATAATATTGAAATTTGAAATTTTATAAATGTATTATACCGCGTTTGGACTTCATTTGCAAGAGGTATTTGTAAAAAAACGGCGGCTTTTTCTTCTGATCGGCATAAAAAGTGCAGAAATTTGAAAAAATGCTTGCAAATTGGGCGCGATTCCGTTATAATGGTAGGTATCATAAATAATTACGGATAGCGGAGGTTTCCTAGTATGATCGAGCTGAAAAAAGGCGGCGTTTTCCTGAACAATGGGACAGAACTGACAACGCGGAGCGAACTCGCTGTGGAAGAAGCGCGTAAACGTACCATGGCATATCGGATTTTGCAAGCCCATAATCAAAGCAAAGATCCGAAAAAACTGAAAATCAAATTCGATGCGATGGCATCCCATGATATTACATATGTCGGTATTATTCAGACTGCCCGTGCAAGCGGCTTAAAAGAATTTCCGATTCCGTATGTACTTACAAACTGCCATAACAGTTTGTGCGCAGTCGGCGGAACCATCAATGAAGATGACCATGTTTTCGGACTTTCCGCGGCGAAAAAATATGGCGGGATCTATGTACCGGCGCATCAAGCGGTAATTCATGCATATATGCGGGAACAGATGAGCGGTTGCGGCAAGATGATATTGGGATCGGATTCCCACACTCGGTATGGTGCGCTGGGAACGATGGCCATCGGAGAGGGCGGACCGGAGTTGGTGAAACAGCTACTTTGCCGGACTTATGATATTGATTTGCCGGAAGTCATTTGTGTCTATCTGACTGGGGAACCAAAGCCGGGGGTTGGTCCGCAGGATGTTGCACTTGCGATTATTGGGGCGGTGTTTGCGAATGGTTTTGTCAAAAACCGGATCATGGAATTTGTCGGAGACGGAATTGCCCATCTCCCAATGGAATTCCGGAACGGAATTGATGTCATGACAACAGAAACGACCTGCTTATCCTCAATTTGGATGACAGATGACGAAACGAAAAATTATTACAAAATACATGGACGGGAACAGGATTATCAGTGTATGCAACCACAGGATCATGCGTTCTATGATGGTGCAATTGTGGTGGATTTGTCTAAAATCGAAAGTATGATCGCATTGCCGACGCACCCGTCCAATGTTTACCCGATCAAGGAAGTTCTTGCGAACGCGCGGGAAATTTTGCCGAAATACGGACTCGCGGACAAAATTCTGCCGGATGGCAGAGTGGTAGTGGATCAAGGCGAAATTGCCGGATGTGCCGGTGGAACCTTCGACAATATCTGCGCTACGGCTGACATTCTCCGCGGACATTCTATTGGTGCGGGAGAATTTGCGCTGGCGGTTTATCCAGCCAGCCAGCCGACTTATTTAGCATTGCTACAAAATCAAACCGCATCTGATCTGATGCGTGCCGGAGTAACATTGCGTTCTGCATTTTGCGGTCCTTGCTTTGGTGCAGGAGATGTTCCGGCAAACGGCGGATTCAGTATTCGTCACTCTACCCGAAATTTCCCGAATCGGGAAGGCTCCAAACCGGCAAACGGGCAGCATGCATCCGTCGGACTGATGGATGCGCGTTCCATCGCTGCAACTGCCCGTAATCATGGCATTCTAACCGCAGCAACCGACTTGGAAGTGGAATACCAAAAGTATCCGTATCAGTTTGATGATACAGTATACAAAAATCGCGTTTACAATGGGTTCGGAAAAGCCGATCTAAACACGGAATTGAAATTTGGTCCGAATATTACGGACTGGCCAACCATGCAACCTTTGACAGAATCCCTTTTACTTCGTGTTTGCTCGGTAATTCCCGATCCGGTTACTACGACAGACGAGTTGATTCCATCAGGAGAAACGTCTTCTTACCGTTCGAACCCGCAAAAACTTGCGGAATTTGCACTGTCTCGCAGAGATCCTGCTTATGTTGGTCGTGCAAAGGCTGTACAGGCGTTGGAACAACAACGGTTACATGGGACGCTTCCGGTGGAATTTTCCGAAATTTATTCTTTGGCAAAATCTTATTGCAGTACAGATCCTTTGCATATCGGCATCGGGAGTGTGATTTTTGCGGTCAAACCCGGCGATGGTTCAGCACGCGAACAAGCGGCGTCTTGTCAGAAAGTTTTGGGCGGGTGGGCAAATCTTGCAAACGAATACGCAACCAAGCGTTACCGCTCCAATTTAATTAACTGGGGAATGCTCCCGCTTCTGACAGATGCGGATGCCACTGCACTCCCGTTTACCAATGGCGATGTAATCTTGCTTCCTGAAATCCGCCGTGCTATCGTGGAAAAAGCTTCCTCGTTCCCTGCCTACATTCTTCGTGCAGATCAAACCGTTGTACCGATCACTTTGAGAATCGGGGAACTTACGGAGGATGAACGGCAAATTATTTTGGACGGTTGCCTCATCAATTACTATACCGAAAAATAAGAAAAAGTGAAAATATCCGGCAGCAAACAGGCTACCGGATATTTTCACGCCGATACTTTGTTACAAAAATATTGAGAATGTGCTATGAAAACGAGAATCCGTGCTTTCTTATCCCAAAATATTGTATTTTTTCTTTCGTTGCTTGCAGCAGGCATTTCCATGTGCTTTATCCCGCCGGACGCAACTTATGCAACGTATTTGGATTACAAAACGATTGCCTGTCTGTTTTCGGTATTGGCAGTTGTATGTGCACTGAAAAATATTCACTTTTTCACGATCCTTGCAGATAAAATTGTACGGCAATTCAAAACAGCCAGATTCACTGTACTTGCATTGGTATACATCACGTTTCTTGGTTCTATGCTCATTGCAAACGATATGGCGCTTTTGACATTTTTACCGTTAGGCTATTTTGTATTGCAAAATACAGGAAATCAAAAATATATGGCATATGTTTTTGTGCTTCAGAATATTGCGGCAAATCTTGGCGGTATGCTGACACCGTTTGGCAATCCGCAAAATCTATATCTGTATTCGTACTTCTCTATTCCCAACGGCGTGTTTTTGAAAATTATGGCGGCTCCTTTTTTGATTGCGGTTCTTTTGATCACAGTATGTTGTTTGGCTGTTCCGAATGAACCATTGCAGCTGACAAAACCTTGCCCGTATCAGATGCACTGGAAACGGACGGTCTGCTATCTGCTTCTGTTTGCGCTTGCCATTGCGATCGTATTTCGCACAATCCCTTATTGGATCGGACCGGGTGTGATTCTGGCAGCCCTGCTCTTTTTGGATCGCAAAGCCTTACGTGCAGTGGATTATCCGTTGCTTCTGACATTTGTCTGCTTTTTTATCTTTGCGGGAAATATGGCACGTCTGCCAGCTGTTCAGACATTTTTTGCGTCTTTCTTAAATAAAAATGTTTTGCTGTTCAGTATTCTTTCCTGTCAGTGTATCAGCAATGTCCCCTCAGCGATTTTGCTTTCTCATTTTACCGGTGACTATCCGAACTTACTGCGCGGGGTGAACATTGGCGGCGTTGGCACGCTGATTGCTTCTCTTGCCAGTTTGATTACTTTTCGGGAATATCAAAAGCATCATCCGGAGCAAACCAAACGCTATCTCCTTTTGTTTTCCATTCTCAATTTTTCATTTTTGCTGATCTTAACGTTATGCTGTACATTTTTGCCTCTTTGAGCCCGAAGAAAGAAGTGGGGAAAAGAATCTTTATCTTTTCCCCACTTCTCTTTGGTTTGTTTTTTATTTTCTCTTGGAAAGAACTTCTCTTTCATAGGTTTCGATCGCTTCAAACCAACTTTCGTCTCCGCACAAACCGTTTTGTTCGCAGAAGTAATTCCAAACTGCACCTACCGGATACATTTTCAATTCTTCCTGCATCATCAGAAGTTTGGTGTTTTCCTCATGATCCTGCATGGTTTTAAACATTTCGTTTGGCGTCAAAAGCGCAGTCAACAATGCTTTCTGGAAATTCCGCATACCGATAACCCAAGCCGCGATCCGGTTAATGCTGGCGTCAAAATAATCCAAAGCAATCAATACGCGATCGAGTGCATCTGCCGCTATAATTTCTTTTGCAATTTCTTTGCATTCATCATCCAACCGCACAACATGATCGCTGTCCCAACGCACTCCACGTGTGATATGCAACGCCACATGATCCGCAAATAAAAGCATGGCAGATAATTTATCAGAAACCACTTCTGTCGGATGATAATGCCCGTTATCCAGCAGACACAAAATATCATTTTTTGCTGCGTAGTTCATATAAAACTCGGAAGATCCGACCGTGTAGGACTCCAACCCGATGCCGAACACTTTAGATTCCACCGTGACAAGTACTTTCTTCCGATCATACGGTGTGGCAAGGATCTGATCCAAAGAATCCTTTAACCGTGCCCGCGGTCCCATGCGGTCTGCCGGCGTATCTTTCATACCATCCGGAATCCAGATATTCATGACACAAGGCATCCCAAGCTCGGTTGCAAAATACTCTGCAATTTTCAAGCAACAGATGCCGTGCCGGATCCAGAATTTCCGGATTTCCTCATCCGGACTTGCCAAGGTCATGCCGGAGGCTTTGGGATGAGAGAAATAAGTGGGATTAAAGTCGATTCCCAAGCCGCGTGCCCGCGCAAATTCCACCCATTTTGTAAAATGTTTTGGTTCCAAAGCATCTCGGTCTGCAAATTCTCCCTGCTCAAAACATGCGTAAGAAGCGTGTAGATTGATCTTATGAGTTCCCGGAATCAACGATAGCGCGCGATCCATATCTGCCATCAATTCTTCCGGCGTCCTTGCCTTCCCGGGATAGTTTCCGGTTGCCTGAATGCCGCCGGTCAGCGCCCCCGCGCCTTCAAAACCGGTAACGTCATCTCCTTGCCAGCAGTGCATGGAAATTTTCACTTTAGACAATTTTTCAATTGCCTGATCCGTATCTACACCGATTTTTGCAAAAGTCTGCTTCGCATTTTGATATTGCTCTTTTGTGACGTGTGTCATAGAAATTTACCGCCTTTCTATCTTTCAAACTTCTTTTATGGCAAAGGACGCCCGAATGGCAGCTCTTGCCGCAAATAGATCTGCAAACTCTTTTCCGTTTATCATTTGTGCGCACAGATTTCCAATCGCTGTGCCTTCGGTCGGACCTGCACTGACGATCTTTTTGGTTTTTTCTTTGGTCAACTCATTCAGATAATGATCTTTGGAACCGCCTCCAACCAAATAAAGCTTGGAATAGGAACGTCCTGTTACCTGTTCCATCTCTACAACCGCAGTCTGATATGCGTCAGATAATCCTTGGTAAATGCATGCGGCAATTTCCCCTATGGTCTGTGGAACGGTCTGATGTGTATCGGCACAATAACTCTTGATTGCTTCTATCATATTGGACGGTGCAAGGAAACGGCTGTCATTTACATCTAAATGCACCGGAAAATCCGCGCAGGCTTTTGCCATGACGCAAAGGTCTTCATACGAGTATTTTTTGCCAAGTTCACGGCGAACGGATTGAATCATCCAAAGTCCCATAATATTTTTCAAAAACCGGAAACGGTATTGATAGCCGCCTTCATTTGTGAAATTCGCTTTTTGTGCCTGCTCCGTGCAAATCGGGCGTTTCTGTTCGGTACCAATCAGTGACCATGTACCGGAGCTTAAGAAAATCGCATCCTCATCCGGTGCGGGAATTGCCATGACTGCGGAAGCAGTGTCATGCGTTGCCGGCAACACCACTTTACAGGAAAATCCGATTTCTTTTGCAACTTCCGGCAACAGCTCCCCTAACACAGTCCCTGGTAAGCGTAAAGAAGAAAACAGCTTTTCCGGAATTCCGATTTTCCGGATCAAGTCATAATCCCAGTCCTTTTTTGCGGCATCTAATAGTTGCGTAGTAGACGCATTCGTATATTCATTTGCCATAATTCCACACAGACGGCTATGCAGATAATCCGGAATCATCAGAAAATGCTCTGCTTTCAACAAAACATCCGGATCGCTTTTTTTCAACGCCAACAGCTGATAAATGGTATTATACAGTTGCTTTTGAATGCCTGTGCGCGCATAAAGCTCAGATTCCGGCAGGATGGTTTGGAGATAGGCATCCATTCCCACAGTCCTGTCATCTCGATATGCGACTGCTTCCGTTAGCCGATTTCCGGTGGCGTCTGTCAGAACAAAGTCCACTCCCCATGTGTCGATTCCGACACTGTACGGAATCTTGCCGATTTTTTTGCAGGCAGCAAGTCCGGCTTTCACATGTGTAAACAGTGCGTCGGTGTCCCAAACCCGATGTCCGTTCTTTTCCGTAAAGCCATTCTCAAACCGATAAACCTCCTCTGTGAAAATCTGATGATCCTCTACCCATCCTAAGATATGTCTGCCGCCGGATGCACCAATATCAATTGCAAGATAGTATGGTTTCATGCTGAATCTCCTTATTTATTATTATCATGTACAATCATTGCCATAACTTCTCTACGGAAGCTGTCCGTGCTTTCATTATAGCAACACTTTCCCAAAAAAGAAAGGTCGTATTTTTAGAAAAAAATACGACCTGAATTTACATTTTCCGATAATCAGAAGGCCTGACGTGATATTTTTGATAAAACATACGGTAAAAATATGCGGTATTTTCATATCCGACTGCATGAATGATCCCCTGCACCGTTAAATCGGTATGTAAGAGCAAAAATGCCGCTTTGGCGAGACGCTGTTCCAATAGGATTTCCTGAAAGGTACGACCGGTACAGCGGCGAATCAGCTGGCTGAAATAAGAATCCGATACAGAATAGCGTTGTGCCAGTGCATTTAATGTCACGGTTGCATAATTTTCTTCGATTTCGCGTAAAGCGCAATTTACCAAAGCCGGATAAGCTGCGTGATAATCCGTTTGTGCCAGTTCCATACAATCTGAGAGCTGCAACAGCAACAATGTCATTGTAGTCTGGTTAATCCGGTAGCGGCTTTGGGGTTGGGTAGTTAAACTCCAAATCAGATTCTCCATTAGGTTTTGAATGGGTAAGGAATCCCGAACTCGGAAATGCAGATAACTTACATTTCCCTCTAAATTTTGCAAACAACCCATCAAAAAACGTTTCAGTGGATTTCCTTCGGAAAGCATCGGCAATGCCTGATCGAAAAATTGCGGAAGCATCACAAAATTGACCGCAATATCTTCTTCTTCCGCACGGCTGATCGCATGCGAGGCATATTGATTCAAAAACAATAATTCTCCGGCTTGCAACGTCACCGTTGTTTGATCTTCCATCTGATGCGTGATGGTTCCGCTACAGACATACATCATCTCCACAAAATTATGCGTATGACGCGGAAAATCTACAAATCTGGTGTGCGGACGAATTGCCACGGTTTTCCCGCTCTCCAGCATTTTTTTATAGTCGATGACAAAATGCTTGTCGCTGGTATACAATTCTGTACACAGCGCTCCTCCGTTTTGCAAAGCAATCTCCTCTGCTGTCAGTTTTCGTAGGGGAGCCAGCAGTTCTTCACGCATATTCAGCCATCCTCAAAGTTTATCAGATTTCTCTGCGTCCCTCCATGGCACGCAAAAGAGTTACGGTATCGGCGTATTCAAGATCTCCGCCCACCGGAATTCCGTAGGCAAGACGTGTGACCTTGACCGGATAAGCTTTCAACAGTTTGGTAAGGTACATGGCGGTTGTTTCCCCGTCTACCGTCGGATTGGTTGCCAAAATCACTTCTTTTACCGTGCCGTCCTTTACACGTTCGCATAAGGAAGCAATGGTAAGCTGATCCGGACCGATTCCGTCAATGGGGGATAAAACGCCTTTTAATACATGATATCGTCCCTTAAATTCTCGCATCCGTTCAATTGCCATTACAGATTTCGCATCTTCTACTACGCATAATACACTTGCGTCGCGCGTTGAATCTTTACAAATGCTGCAATACTCATCATCGGAAATATTGTGACAACAAACGCATTCTTTGATACCGTTTTTGGCATCCAAAAGCGCCTGTGCAAAATTCTGTGTTTGCGCTTCACTGAAATTCAAAACGGAAAATGCCAGTCGAACAGCGGTTTTTCGTCCAATTCCGGGCAGAGTCTGAAATTGGTCGATCAAACGTTCCAGCGGTGCAATATATTCGTTCATAACCGATTAAAACAAGCCGGGAATACCCATTCCGCCCATTCCGCCGAGCGCGCCGAGGTTGCCGGTCACTTTTTGCATTTCTTCATTGCTTGTCGTGTCCACTTTCCGGATAGCTTCATTACATGCGGCAACCAAAATATCGGATAAAGTTTCAATATCATCCGGATCTACGATCTCCGGCTTAATATCAATGGATTGAATTTCGTGCTTACCGTTAATCCGGACTTGCACCATACCGCCGCCTGCCTGCACCTCGTATTCTCTGGTTTCCAGTTCAGCTTGTAGCTGCGCCATTTCTTCCTGCATTTTCTGCGCCTGTTTCAGCATATTCGCCATGTTCCCTGCTCCGGCGCCATATCCTTGCGGTAGTCTTGCTTTCATTTCGATTCTCCTGTTCTCAATAAAAATTCAATCAAAATACACATTTTTTACTGCGGCTGTGTACCTTCTGCTTCTATAATCTCATAAAATGGATCATTTGCAGTTGCGGATTCTTTCATGCGGACAATCACATTTTGTACAGTCAGTGCATTGTAGCGAGGCTCCAAAGACCGCAGAAGCTCTGTAATGCGGGATTTCACTTCATCCTTGTCCAACATCTTCAAACTGAATTCACTGGGAGTGTGGATGTACACACGTCCTTCCTGTACACAATCATAAGCTTGCGCTAAACGTAACAATCCGGCTACCATGTGATCGTAAGATTCCATTTTCTGTACAAGATCTGCAAAGCATGGAATCGTCTTTAACACTTTTCGCGCTGACTGCTTACCTGATTCTTTGACAGAAGAAAATTCCGGATCTGTATCAGAAGAAGGCGCGGTTTGTTTTTCAGATTGCAGTGTTTGGGGGAAATCAGGGATCGGAGTTGCCGTGGCAGGCGGTTTTGAAAATGCCCCCATCGCAATGCGATCTTCCAGTGAGGCAACCCGTGCAAGTAAAGTATCGACTGACGGATCGAGCGATGCGTCACATAATCGAATCAAAGTCATTTCTGCGGTAATTCTTTTGGATACGCCGCTCCGTTGCATGGTCAGTAATGCATCATCCAACCTGCGGCTGTGCGCCAAAAGCTGTTCGGTTTTGAAAAGTCCGGATAATTCTTTCAGGGAATCCAATTCCGGTTGCGTTAAATCTAAATACGCCGCCGGATTTTCGGTATACCGGAATACCAGCATATCCCGATACATGGAAATCAACTCCTGAAAGAATACCGTGATTTCTTTGGAGGAAGTATAGAGCGATTCCACCTGCGCAAATAACGTTTCATAATCACGCTCGGAGATCGCCCGAATTGTTTTGACAACGCTCTCTCTGCCGCCGGCTCCTGCTAGTTCCATCACACGGTCGTAGGTAATGGTTTCACCTTCTCCGGCACAAAGTTCCAAAAGGCTGATGGCATCCCGCATCCCGCCTTGCGCAAGTTTGGCAATCGTAAGGGAGGCGTCCGAAGTCATAGAAATCTGCTCTGTCCTTGCAATTTCGGAAAGGTGGCCGGCAATGGTCTGCGTCGCAATTCGTCGGAAATCAAAGCGCTTGCAACGGGAAAGAATGGTGGCGGGAATTTTTTGCATTTCCGTCGTTGCTAAAATGAAAATCACCTGCGCAGGCGGTTCTTCCAATGTTTTCAAAAGTGCATTGAACGCGCTTTGAGAAAGCATATGTACCTCATCAATGATGTACACACGGTTTTTTAACATGGCGGGGGTGTACACAACCGCTTCTTTGATATCACGGATATAGTCTACACCGGTATTGCTTGCCGCGTCCATTTCCAAGACATCGGTGGTAGTGCCATTGTCGATGGCTTGGCACGCCTCGCACACACCGCATGGTTCTCCATCTTGCGGATGCAGGCAATTGACCGCTTTTGCCAGAATCTTTGCGCAGGTTGTTTTTCCAGTTCCACGGGAACCGCAAAACAAATAGGCATGTGTCGTTTTTCCGTTTGCCACTTCATATTTCAATACAGAGGTGATCGGATCTTGTCCGAGTACCATAGAAAACGTTTGTGGTCGCCATTTCCGATAAAGTGCCTGATGCATTTTTGCGCCTCCTCAAAAAAAGCAAGCCACAGGATAAGACCATACACCTTAAAATCGAACGGAATCCCTATGCGCAAACCGTATGATTCACTCCGGACAGGCACCCTCGCGGCACATCGGTGAAACTGCTTAATGCTGCTCGGTTCCCCGCCTGACATGGTTCACAGCTACCAATTGCGCAAGACCAATCCTTCAACATGAAAACATACGGCGCTGACCATACAAATTCAGCCCTCAGATAAGGAAACCACCCCTGCTATAGCGGGTTGCAGGTACAGGGCACCGCTAACTCCCCGGCCGGTATGGCCTTATTCCATGACTTGCTCTTATAGTATACCAAATTCTTTTTGATTTTGCAATAGTTTTTTCTGAATTTTTTATTTTTTTCACAAAAGCGGGCACACGCGTCGATAATTTGGAATTCTCTATGTTTGAAAATGAGAATTCTGCGAATTATTGAAAACGCGTACTGTCTCTGAAGCTTTATTTTTTCTTTACCTTCTGTGTCGGCGCAGAATCTGCCGATTTACGCTTTGGTTGTACCATCGACTGCTGTTTCGTCCATCCATTGTGGGACTCTTTTGAATGAAAGAATTTTGCATGTTGTTCCCGTAAATTACGCTTTGATTTTGACCGTTGTGCGGATTTTTGAGAATCATGAGCGGTTTTCCCATTTTGCTTTTCGGGATAAGCGGAGGATTCCGGACGAACCAAACAATTTTCACCGTATCCGATTAAATCGGTTCTGCCACATTTCCGAAGCGCTTCTCGCACCAAGGGCGCATTTTTCGGTACTCCAAACTGTAACAGTGCTCGTTGCATCTGTTTTTCATGATAATCGGTTGCCACATAGACTTCTTTTCCACTAAGCGGATCGATACCGGTATAATACATGACGGTGGAAGCCGTACCTGGCGTTGGATAAAAGTCCTGTACTTGCTCCGGCGAATACCCGCTCCGCTTGAGATAAAGAGCCAATTCTACAGCATCTTTCAGCGTGCTTCCGGGATGACTGGACATGAGATAAGGAACTAGGTACTGTTCTTTCCCGCATGCTTTGCAAAATGCGAAATATTGATCTTTGAAGCGATTGTAAACTTCAATCGGCGGTTTTCCCATGTAATGCAATACCGAATTACTGCAATGCTCCGGTGCTACTTTCAGCTGACCGCTGACATGATCGCGGACCAATTTTCTAAAAAAGGTATCATCTGGATCCGCAAGCAGGTAGTCAAAACGGATACCAGAACGAATGAATACTTTTTTTACTTTCGGCAACGCTTCAACTTGCTTGAGTAATTCCACATATTCCGTGTGATCGGCAATCAGATTTTTGCATGGGGTGGGAGCAAGACATTTCCGATTGGCACAAACTCCGTGTTCCAGTTGTTGCTTACAGGCGGGATAACGGAAGTTGGCGGTTGGACCGCCGATATCATGAATGTATCCTTTAAAGTCCGGCAGTTCTGTTAAAAGTTTTGCCTCCCGCACGACGCTTTCGATACTGCGAGAACGAACGGTGCGCCCCTGATGAAACGCCAATGCGCAAAAATTACATGCGCCGAAACATCCGCGGTTATGCGTAATGGAAAAGCGCATTTCCGCAATGGCGGGGACTCCGCCTTGTGCTTCGTAAGACGGGTGATAGGTACGCATATACGGCAATGCGTATACCCGATCTAATTCTTCCCGCTCTAACGGTGGCATAGGAGGATTCTGTACTAAGATTTTATTGTCATAGCGCTCTACAATCGCTTTCCCACGAATGGCGTCCTGCTCGCGATATTGCATCGCAAATGCTTGTGCATAGGCTTTTTTATCCGATTTTAGCGTATCGTAATCCATGCCGCTGACATACGGAAAATGGATAGTATCCTCCGGTGTGGTCAGATAGACTGTACCGCGTACATCGTGAATCTTTTTGACCGGGATACCGCGATCCAGCAGTTTTGCCAAGCGCAATACGATATTCTCTCCCATTCCATACATCAGAATATCTGCACGGGAGTCAACCAAAATACTGCGTCTGACACGATCATCCCAATAATCATAATGCGCAAATCGCCGCAGAGATGCTTCTAAGCCTCCTACAAGAATCGGTACATCACCGTATGCTTCCCGAATCCGGTTACAATAGACGATCAACGCACGATCCGGACGTAGTCCCATTTTTCCACCCGGAGAATAATAATCATAGTTCCGTTTCTTTTTGGAAACTGTATAGTGTGCGACCATGGAATCAATATTTCCGGAAGTGACCAAAAATCCAAGCCGCGGTTTTCCATAAATCTGAAAGGCTTCTTTCGTTTTATAGTCCGGCTGCGCCAAAATTGCAACACGGTACCCCGCATCTTCCAATACACGTGAAATAATGGATACCCCAAAGCTGGGATGATCCACATATGCGTCGCCGGACACATAGACAAAATCCGGTCGATCCCAACCGCGCGCATCCATTTCCGCACGACTAAGAGGTAAAAAATCTGCCATTTTTATACCTTTCCCGACTGTGAGTTAAAATTCCAGCCGCTTTTTGCCTGATACTTTTTTATTTGTTGATTTTGAAAAGCGGGAAGAAAGCAATGCTTTCTTCCCGTCGAACATCATGGAACGCTTATTCCGGTTTCACTTCCACCATCTCAAAAGCTTCTAAAATATCATTTTCTTTGATGTCATTGAATTTTTCCAATCCAATTCCGCATTCATAGCCTTGGGCTATTTCTTTTACATCATCTTTGAAACGACGCAAAGACGAAATTTTGTCTTCAAAAATGACAACGCTGTCACGCAAGACGCGGATCTGTGCGTTTCGGGTAATTTTGCCGTCCTGCACATAAGAACCGGCAATCGTTCCGACGTTTGGTACATGAATGGTCTGCCGCACTTCCGCATGACCGAGAATAGATTCGCGGAATTTCGGTGCAAGCATACCTTTCATTGCAGCTTCAATTTCTTCGATGCATTCATAAATGATACGATAGGTACGAATATCTACGCCTTGTCTTGTCGCAGATTCCGTTGCCACTTTATCCGGTCGTACATTGAACCCAATGATAATTGCATTCGATGCCGCGGCAAGCATAACATCGCTTTCTATAATACCGCCGACGCCGGTATGAATAATCTTAACCTTGACTTCTTCATTCGATAGTTTTTCAAGGGATGTCTTGACTGCTTCGGCAGAACCGCGCACATCCGCCTTTACGATAATATTCAGTTCTTTTACACCGTCTGAAATTTGTGCAAACAAATCGTCCAGACTGACTTTGGTGGCACTCTTTTGTGCCGCTTCCTTTTCTCTTGTTTTACGCTGTTCCGCAAGCTCACGTGCCATACGTTCATCGCTGACCGCGTTGAATTCATCTCCCGCCGAAGGAACTTCCGCCAAACCAATAATTTCAACCGGAACGGAAGGACCTGCGGTTTTCAACTGCTTTCCTTTATCATCTATCATGGCACGGACACGACCGACAGATGTCCCGGCAATCACAATATCGCCGCTTTTCAATGTTCCGTTTTGGACAAGAACCGTCGCAACCGGACCTCTGCCGCGATCCAGTTTTGCTTCAATGACAATCCCCTTGGCACGCCGATTCGGATTGGCTTTCAATTCCCGCATTTCTGCGACTAAGAGTACATTTTCCAAAAGATCCTGAATACCCTGACCGGTAATTGCGGACACCGGAACGCAGATCACATCGCCGCCCCATTCTTCCGGCACCAATTCATACTGCGTCAAAGCAGTTTTGACGGCTTCCGGATTGGCTCCGACCTTATCCATTTTATTGATCGCGACGATAATATCTACACCTGCGGCTTTTGCATGATGGATTGCTTCCACCGTCTGCGGCATAATGCCATCGTCTGCGGCAACAACCAGAATGGCAATATCCGTTGCCTTTGCACCGCGCGCACGCATGGCAGTAAATGCTTCATGTCCCGGCGTATCCAAGAAGGTGATGTCCTTCCCGTCTACCTGGACACGATAAGCGCCGATCGCCTGCGTAATGCCGCCCGCTTCGCCGGCAGTTACATGTGTATGACGAATCGCGTCCAGCAAGGAGGTCTTTCCGTGATCGACGTGTCCCATCACGCATACAACCGGTGCGCGTGGTACAAGATCGTCCGTTGCATCTTCGCTTTCGTCAAAAAGCCGCTCCTCAATTGTGACAACCACTTCTTTGGTTACTTTTGCACCAAGATCATCTGCTACCAAATATGCTGTATCATAATCCACAGTCTGATTGACGCTGGCCATTACACCAAGGCGCATCAGACGCTTGATGACTTCCGCAGCGGTGACCTTTAACCTTTGTGCCAATTCACCGACTGTAATTTCGTCCGGCACTGTAATATGAAGCGGCTGTTTTCTTGCTTTTTCAAGCTCTTGCCGTTTGATCTTCTCCATTGCCATACGCTCTTTGTCTTTGGCGGACGAACCACCTTTCTGCGGCTGCTGATTGTTCTGCTTCTTTAATTTTTGCTTCTCTGCGCCAAGATTTTTGGCGGCATCCGGCACGAATTTATCCAAACGTTCATCGTATTTGGACAAATCTACCGTACTGGTGCGTGTATCGACCACGCGGGTTTTGTTTTTTACCTGTGTTGTCTGCAAACTTTCGCTTTGCTCTGACGAAACCGGATTCTTTCGCAAAATGGTTGTTTCCTGCCGTTTTTGCGCAGGTTGCTTTTTCTGCTGTTGTTTTTTTGTATCCGCGGAGTTGACCGGTTTTGCAGTAGCTGCCGGTTGCGGTACGACAGGTTTTGATTGCTGAGCCTGTGGTTGTGGTTTTTCCTGCACTTTTTCTGCCTTGGACTCCACTTTGGGGGCTTCCGGTTTCGGAATCGGTTTGGGGGCAGGAACTTCCACAGTATGCGCTTCTTTTTTTGCGACTTCCTGTTGCGGCTGTTTGTCGGATTCCTTTGCTTTGGCAGGAGCAGGTTGCGGCTTAACAGCTTTCTCTGTTTTTGCTGGTTGCGGTTGCTTTTCGGAAGCATCTGAAGTGGGGGCACTTTTTGACGCAACTGTTTTTTCTTCTTGCGTAGCCGCCGTTTCTTCTTTCCCGCCCTGCTTTGCTTTCTTTGCGGATGGAATATAGGTTTTTCCGTCTAAATAATCATTGACACTTTCCACCATATGTTGTGAGGTGATCTGCGTCATGACATATTCATAATCCTGCGGTTGCATTTCATCTGACGCTTTCATTTCCCCTTTGTGGATCGGTTGCATCATTGCAATCAGATCGGCAGCTTTCATACCAATCTCTTTTGCGAAACTATTAATGGTAAACTTTTTATAATCTTCCGGAAACATCGCCATATTCTTACACCTCCTGCGGTTTATCCGCGTTGCTATATTGCAAAAGAATCTTTTTCACAGCTTCAGAAAATCCAACATCTGCAATTCCGATAGCAGAGACATCCATACCGTTTCCGATTGCATGACCAAGTTCAGAGGCAGATAACGGAATCACGAAATACGCAACTTGATGATACGTGCAGCAATTTTGAATTTTCTTTTTTGTATTGTCGGATGCATCAGTCGCAAGCAATACCAAGTGGGGAGTTTTTTTCCCTTTTTTCAAGTACTCTGCTTCACGCACAGCCGCAACTGTCAGATTACTTCCAATGATCAGTTTCCCTGCGCGTGTGGCTAATCCCAACATTCCCGCAAGCCGCTCTGTTTGCGGCATATTATGACTTGCCATACGCTTGCAACTCCTTTCCCATTATCTCATATACCTCCGGTGGAATCTCACAAGCGAGCGCATGCTCAATCCGTTTGGATTTTTGTGCCTTATACAGGCATTGCACACATTTACATAAATATGCGCCCCGCCCTGATTTTTTTCCTGTGAAGTCAAGGGATACTGTTTGATCCGGTGCGCGCACAATACGCAATAACTCCGATTTTGGTTTTTCTGCCGCGCACCCCATACAATGACGCATGGGAACTTTTCGCTGTTTATTCTCTGCTTTTTGCAAACGTCGCTCGCCTCCAACTGTTTTACTCTGCTTTAATATCAATCTTAAATCCGGTCAGCCGTGCCGCGAGACGCACATTCTGCCCTTCCTTACCGATTGCGAGCGAAAATTGATCCGGACTCACTGTAACTTTACAGCTTTTTTCTCCATCCAATGTCACTGCCGTTACCTTGGCGGGAGCCAATGCCGCACTGATATACTCTTTCGGATCGTCACTATAACGGATAATATCGATCTTTTCACCGCGTAATTCCTCCATAATGGGGGCAATTCTGGTGCTTCGCGGTCCGATGCAGGCGCCGACAGGATCGACCGCGGCATCCCGCGTGGAAACGGCAATCTTTGTTCTGGAGCCTGCCTCCCGTGCTACACCGTTGATCACAACTGTGCCGTCCGCAATTTCCGGAACACTCATTTCAAACAAACGTTTAACAAGACCTGCGTTTGTTCTGGACAACGTGACCATCGGACCGCGCATTTCCTTCGTTACTTCTGTAACAATGACCTTTATCATATCTCCTTCATGAAGGACCTCGCCGGGAATCAGATCATTGCGGAGCATTCTCGCGTTACTGGTACCGGTATAGACGATCACATCCCCGTTTTCGGGATCAATCCGCTGTACGGTTGCCGTAATGACTTCTTCCCGCTTATTTTCGTATTCTTTCATCATTTTTGTCCGTTCTGCTTCACGGATTCCTTGAATGAGAACCTGCTTCCCATTCACCGCGCTCAATCTTTTGAAGTTTGCGGTTTTCAGTTCGTTTTCCACAATTGATCCGAGTACATTTCGATGGCTGAGTTTCTGCGCATCTTCCAGTGAGATTTGCGTTTCCGGATTTTCAACTGTCTCTACGACTTCTCTTTGCTGAAACACTTTCACATCTTTTTTTACCGGATCCAGCACGATCCGTACATTACTTTCTCCGTGATGTTCTTTTTTATAGGCGCTGATCAATGCCGCCTCCACCCGTTCCAGCATATAGTCCATTGGAATACCCTTTTCACTTTCCAACAGTTCGAGTGCCGTAAATAATTCCTTATTCATGATTTAACTCCTTTGCGACCGGAATCTATCTGCCGATCCTTGTGAAAATTATTTTTTTCGAATTTTATGAAAACTGGAAAGCGATATTTGCTTTCGCTATTTCTGCGCG
>ERZ808278.302-NODE-302-length-36705-cov-25.921637_pt1 | contig 36705 bp, 36 predicted proteins | sample MGYA00521239_ERZ808278 | MGnify/ENA primary metagenome ERZ808278 (study PRJEB31516, sample SAMN03275600) | gut metagenome | biome: mammalia-associated habitat; material: feces | host: Papio cynocephalus | place: Kenya | collected 2012-07-17 ... | reverse complement strand
ATACCGAGGAGAGAACACAGCAGCCGATGCCGTGGGAAGAATGGGAGGAAAATAGCAACCTCTTCGACCTATACGATTGAAATTATCCTATACGCCCTGAAAGGGCAGAAGCATATAGCCCAGGGCAACGCCCTGGGTAAAGCGGTATCGGGATGTCGCCCTGTAAGGGCAAAAGCATTCTACATTTAGGTGATTTTTTATGCTTTTGCCCTTTCAGGGCGCATTCATTCCGCCATATCTACCCAGGGTGTTACCCTGGGCTAGGTGCTTCTGCCCTTTCAGGGCGTATAGGACATTCCAAACGTACAGGTTGCATTTTTTTTGGAAAAAAGGGTTAGTTTTTGGGAGATAAACTTGTATATGTTCTTAGAATGTAGTAAATTTGCGACAAAATTATTGCTTATCGGCTTCTAGAATACAGCTTATCGGCATCTAGAAATTCGCTTATTCGCAACATCGTCGCTCAAAAAAAAACTAAAAAGTAAAGCCAATGATTAACTGTCAGATAAAAAAGAACGGAAAGGTTGTAGAGGAAGTAAGGCAAAACGGCCTTACCTTCTTCGACCAGCATGGAATGGAACGAAGCAACCACATCGACTCGGACGCAATGGAAGTTTCGCTCAAGGAGTGGCATTACCAGAAATTCGGCATCATGAACCAACACTATCTCGGCAAGGCAAACAACACCCAGTTTATCGCCCGGCACGAGGTTCGTCCCGCCCTGCTTTTCTCCATGCCAACCCTTGGCGGCAGCATGAAAGAAGTGTACGGCGATCGTGGTACCAAAAAGGAAATGATGTGGAAAACAGGCGATGCAAGCCTCTGCTTTCTGAACGGTGAAGGCGGAGCCAACACCCACTTGAACCAAGGCACCCAGTTCGAAATCTTCAATGTGGTCATTCCACAGCCATTCATCGAAGAGTTCATCGAGCGCAATCCCCAGGCTTTCGAGCCGCTCTCTCCCCTCACCAACCCTACCTTCGACACCCAAACCATCATCAAATACAACCAGCCAGCCATTGCTGCAGTCATCAAGGCGGCAAGAGACATCCAACGTTCCCGCCTGTTAGGCAACCAAGCCTCGAAGTATTTGGAATCGAAGATTATCGATTGTCTCTCAGGCTTTCTCATGCCAGCCAGTCTCTTGCCCAACGCCCAAGCCCTGAGCATCAGCCTCCGAGACAAGATACACGATGCCCAAGGCATCATCCTCACCCACTATCAAGAAATGCCTTCGCTACACGAGTTAGCAGCGATGGTAGGCACCAACGAATGCACCTTGAAGAAAGCCTTCAAGCAGGAGTTTGGCACTACGGTTTTCCAGTACCTCTTCGACTACAGGATGAGTATGGCAAGCCAATATCTCCTAGATTCCGACTTGCCCATCGCCGACATCGGAATCAAACTAGGTTACGATTACCAAAGCCATTTCTGCACGGCTTTCAAGCGGAAGTACGGGGTAAGTCCGATGGAGTATCGACTGAGAAGAGGAGTTGTTGCAAACGTATGATAGCCAGACTGAGACTAAGCACTATCGTTACGTTAATCAGAGAAGACTGGAATTTCTTGGAAGGAGAACAAATATTCATCCAGAAATGGCGATTATTAAAAAACTTTTCGTAACTTTGCCAACAAAATAAAACGATTAGCGTATGGCAACAAGAAGTTATCCTGTAGGAATACAGACATTCAGCGACATCATCAAGAGAGGATGCGTGTATGTGGATAAGACTGCACTCATCTACAAACTGGTCGAGAAGTACAAATATGTTTTTCTCAGCCGTCCTCGCCGTTTTGGCAAGTCATTGCTGAGCAGCACCCTGCATTCTTACTTGGCGGGAGAGAAGGAATTGTTCAAAGGGCTTGCCATTGAAAACTTAGAACAAGACTGGACTGAATATCCTGTCTTGCACTTCGACATGTCTGGACTCAAGTACTGCGACATCAAATATTTCCCTGAGAAATTCGATCTCATGCTCCGGCATTACGAAAAAGATTTAGAAAAGCTCGATGAGAATGCGACACCCGGAACTCGCTTGAAAAACATCATAGAGCAACTGCATGGCAAGACGGGCAAAGACCTCGTCATCATCATCGACGAGTATGATGCCCCTCTGCTCGATGTTCTTCACGACAAGACGAAACTAGAGCAGGTGAGAACCATCTTGCAGGAGTTTTACGCTCCCATCAAGGAATACGACCAGTACTGGAAGTTCGCCTTCATCACAGGCATTACCAAGTTCTCGCAGCTCAGCATCTTCAGCACCATCAACAATATTGCCAATATCACGCTAGACCCTGAGTTTGCCGCCATCTGCGGAATCACGAAGGAAGAGCTCACTACAGTCCTCAAACAAGACATCGAAGAACTTGCCAAGAAAAATAAGCTTACCTATGAGGAAATGGAAAAAGAACTGAAAGAGAATTACGATGGTTACCATTTCAGCATGGACAGCCCTGACATATTCAACCCATTCAGTTTGATGCGTTGCTTTGCGGCAGGCTACATCGACAACTATTGGTTTGCATCAGGCACTTCCACCTTCCTCATCAATCAGATGCAGAAATTCAAGACCGACGTGACTGAGCTAGACAACGTCTTCGCCTTCTCATCGTCCTTCGACCGTCCAACAGAAAAGATGTCGGATGCCCTGCCACTGCTCTACCAGAGCGGTTACCTCACCATCAAGGACTACGACCCATTATCCAGAGGCTATTACCTCGGCATCCCGAACAAGGAAGTGAGAGCGGGATTGATGGAAAATCTGCTTCCGCTCTACACCAATCTGAGCGACGGAACCTCTTTGGGATTTGGTGCCCGTTTCTATCGAGCACTCCTGATGTTCGACATCGACCAAGCAATGGAATTGATGAAATCTTACTTTGCCTCGATTCCATATCCAGAGGGAGGAAAGGATGTATTGGCAGACATGCAGAAGAGCGAGTATTATTACGAGACTCTGTTCTATGTAGTACTTTCGATGCTGAACATCGCCGTCTTGACGCAAGTGAAGAGTTGTAGAGGCAGAGCCGATGCCGTGATGTTTTCCCCTATCGCCATCTTCGTCTTTGAAATCAAGATCGACAAACCTGCGAAAGCAGCTCTCCTGCAAATAGACGAAAAGGGCTACATGGTTCCATTCGAAGCAGATGGAAGAAAGCTCGTAAAGATTGGCATCAGTTTCTCGACCAAGACGAGAACTGTAGAAGACTGGGATTACGAAATTATAGAAAAAGAAAATTAGGACTCATCAATGATTGATAGAAAAAAGTTCCAAGCGAGGCTTTCAGAAGCCTTGCTTGGAACTTTTTCGATTTCCTGTACGGTTGAAATTACCTATACACCCCGAAAGGGCAGAGTGTTTCGGAATCATGCTCGATGGTATCAATCTCCGGAAGGCTATTATTTCACCCTCTGTCTCTGCTTGCTAGCAGACACATCCAGCTTCTATTCTCATCCTCATTCCTTCGTCAGTTCCTCTATCTGCTGGATAATGTCATCATTGGTGTGCTGCATCTTGGCGAGGATTCTGAGACCGATGATACCGAGCACAGGCACCAAGAGCGACATCTGAATGGTGGTTTGCTTTTTGCGGATGCGCTTCATCTTAGCTAATTTCACCGCAGTCTGAACCAAGTTGGCGTTTTCCCAATCCTCAGACTTCATTCTATTGATAAGAATGTCAAGACCGATGCAACATCCGGTGAATATGACCAAGAGGAGATCGCCTGATGGATCAAGCGGTCGGTCACTATCGTTTGCTTGTCTAGCTTCTGCTTCAAGATGCCAAGTTGCTCACGCATTTGCTCCAAGTCGAAAGCGTCAGACTTCAATCTGTCTTCACTCGCCAACAAACCATCAGTCTTCGTCATTGCCTTCGACTGCATATTTTTTTCCTTATCATTATATTTTTCCATAATCATTTTCATTTTTAATGAGCCATTATCTTTATAAAAAGAGTCTATTGCTAGCAAATAGACCATATTATTTATCAAAAAGCATCTATCCTTAGTTGAAAATGTTTCCAATATAGGATTCAAAAGTATTTTTCCTTAGAACAAATCTCCGTTCCGTGTCACGGAATGCACGTTCCGTGTCTTGGAATGGCCGTTCCGTGACACGGAACGGAGATTCCGAGTCTTGGAACGAAACTTTCACTTAGTTTCAGAAACTATTTCTTTTAGCTTCGAGAACTTTTTCTCTTAGGATTAGAAACTACTTCTTCTATATTCAAGAACATTTTTATTAAGATAAGATTTACATTCTCTTCAATTGCTCCCTAATTCTTACGAGCTTCACAAAAACGTTCTTCGCCGAGATTCCCACGATTTCTCCTATCTCATCGTATGAGACTCCTTCGAGCCAAAGCAATACGATGGCACGATCGAAGGGGCCAAGCTTATTGATGCGGTCGTAGAGCGTCTTTACCTGTTTTGTGTCGGCATCGTTGTCCTCATAGAGGTTGATGTTCATAGAGAGGGGAACACTCTTGTTGCGTTTCTTCTTTCGGTCGATGGTGATACAGGTGTTCAGACTCACTCGATAGAACCAAGTGCGAATGTCGCTGCGTCCCTCGAACTTCGGGAAACCTCGCCATAGGTTGACGAGGATTTCCTGAAAGAGGTCGTTCACCTCGTCATTATCTTTCGAGAACATGTAGCAGACGGTGTAAATCGTCGATTTGTGTTCTCTCACGAGTCGGGCGAATTCCGTTTCTAAATCCTTCTCAGAAGATTTTCCACCAGATATTTGCTGTTTCTTTTCCATTGTTTTGAATTTTAATTTGACCTTTAGACACAACCAAGTTATAGTTTGCTACAAGAAAAATGAAAAAATATAGGAAACCTACTTATTTCTTCAAATTATATTTAATCCGTACAACATCCCTTTCCTCCTCGGAAAGACTCTTCATGTAAGCCTTCCAGCCTGGACAAAACCGGGTGTGCCAATGCCATACTCTTACCCAAAAAGCACGAGGACTCTCTTCATATTTTCTGCGCATCACACAGTCTGCGCAAGGATAAATCTTTTTCTTATTATTCTTTTCTAATATTTTGTTTTCTTTCATCGTCTTTTCCATTTTCTTATTATGAGTCCACTTGAAAAATTCATCTATCTATCCTCACCCCTGGCAGATAACACCATACGAGCAAAGCAGGAACCATCGTTGAAAACAATTCCAAATAACTAAAACTATTAAGCAACCAAAGTATTCCCACAACACTTCGAACACCGTATAACCCGACAATAACCAACATTGCAAATCTTTGCAATGGCAATTTTCTGAAATCGCCTGATACAACGAGAGCATACACTCCTGCTAATGCAAAAGCCAACGCCAAGCCAACGGTCACTACATACAACAACCAATCCTGACCCAAACAAAGTTGCCTCATCTCATCTAATATGCCATAGGCATCGAGTGCCTCCTCCAAAAAGAAGAGGCACCCCAAATGCCCAATAGCTATCAGAAAATGAAGCAATGCTCCTAATCGCAGCCTAAATATAATCATACTATCCACAATTATGTCCTTCGTCTTTAAAATCCTTTCTGTCATTATTCAATCGGAATCCAAATCTCTGTAAGAAGGTCGTTAGGCTCGGTTGTTTCTGGGTCGTTCAAGTAACGCTCAAACATTTGGCAATGCTCCAACACCCCCTCACCAACTTTCCATTTCTGCCCAGACATTGGAAACAACTCGCCATACACCTTGGCATTCACCTCACCCAGCTTATCGTAGGGTCCTTGGTAACGATACACCAAGAAGCGACCGCCATAAATCGTGATAATATCGACTTCGCCATCAGGCTTCATACTATCCACCACAGAAGCGGCAATGCAAACGTCAGCACGACATTCGCCTGTAGGAGTCGTGACGGGATTGTCGTGATAGACGTTGATGTACTCAGCATCTGGGCAGTCGAAGTCGAGATGATGTTTGCGACAATACTCACCGAGCTTGTCCCAAGCCGCCTTGTAATCCATCTGACAATAGTTACCAACAAGACGAACGGCAATTGCCTTCACGTCCTTACGAGTCTCAATTCTTTCTGTAATTTCCATTTCCTTGTTTCTTTATAATTTAATTTTTCATTTCTAACTGCAATAAGCTAGATTCCAACTGCAAAAGTAAGAAATGCCCATGATACTAACTTTAACATAGCGGAATAAAGCACAAGCAAATGAAAGTTAACTATAAAAACCAGAAAAACATTCCCCAAATACATACTTATTCCAAAAAGTTTTGTATCTTTGCAACAGATTTAAAACGACAAGACTATGGCTTTGAAATTATATCCTATAGGAATACAGACTTTCGAGCGAATCCGCAAGGAAGACTTGCTCTACATAGACAAGACGGAATACATCTACCACATGGCTCATACCAGTGGCACGTATTTCTTCCTGGGACGACCACGCCGTTTCGGCAAGTCGCTCTTGGTCTCTACGATGCAAAGTTACTTCGAAGGCAAAAAGGAACTATTCCAAGGACTTGCCATGGAAAGACTGGAGAAGGACTGGACAGAACACCCTGTCCTCCACTTCAGCATGGCGATGGGCAAGCACATGGAGAAGGAACAGCTGGAAAGATACCTTATTTATATCTTAAAGGAGAACGAAAGACGATTTGGTGTTCAAAGCGACCTTATCGACCCCAACCTGCGACTAGCCAACCTGATTACCACCCTATATGAGAAGACTGGCAAGCAGGTTGTCGTACTCATTGATGAATACGATGCCCCTCTGTTGGACGTGGCTCACGAAAAAGAGCAGTTGGAGGTACTTCGCAATATCATGCGCAATTTCTACAGTCCTTTGAAGGATTGCGAGCCAAAACTTCGCTTCGTCTTCCTCACCGGAATCACCAAGTTCTCCCAGCTCAGTATATTCAGCGAACTGAACAACATCACCAACATTTCGATGAATGATGAATATGCGGGAATATGCGGCATCACCAAGGAGGAACTTTTGACACAAATGTCCGACGACATTGACATGCTTGCCAAAACACAAGGTTTGACGAGAGAGAAAACTATAGCCAAGTTGAAGGAACATTACGATGGTTACCATTTCTCAGGAGTTTCACCAGATGTTTTCAACCCATACAGTCTGCTCAATTGCTTTTCAGAAGGCAAATTTGGTGCCTATTGGTTTGGCTCGGGCACGCCTACTTACCTCATCAACATGATGCGCAAAAAGGGTGCCGTACCTACCGACATTACCCGTGTGGAAGCCGACGAGAGCGAGTTTGACGCACCAACAGAGGAGATGACTACTATCATGCCGCTGCTCTATCAGAGCGGTTACATCACCATCAAGGACTATAACAGGGACTACAACTATTATACCCTCGACGTACCCAACAAGGAGGTGAAAGTGGGCTTGACCAAGGCGCTCATCCCATCTTACGTCACCCCGAACACGCTTGCCACCACCAACACGGCTCGTCGCATCGCCCAGGCACTCGACAAGCAAGACATGGATGGTGCCTTGCATCTGTTGCAGGATTTCCTTGGCACAGTGCCTTATTGCAACGTGACAAATTACGAGGGTCATTACCAACAGATGCTCTTCATCATCTTCTCCCTCCTCACCGACTATCTGGTGGATGTTGAGATTCATACGCCAAGGGGGAGAGTGGATATGGCGCTCCTCACCAAGACCGACCTCTACGTCATCGAGCTGAAGCTCAACAAGAATGCCCAGACAGCGATGCAACAAATCAACCTGAAGAACTATCGCCAGCGTTTCGCCCTCTGTGGCAAACCAATCACCAAGGTAGGCATCAACTTCGACTCAACCCAAGGGAACATCGAGGACTGGGTGATAGAGAAATAGAAAATAGACAAATAACAAAGGCAATATCCAAGCTTCACTAGCTGGACATTGCCTTTTGAACCTAAAATAATTCTGAGTCATGTCTCCGCAACATTTGGATTTTCCTATATGTTCTAAACTAACTTAAACTTAAAAATCCATTCTTCAATTCGATTGCAAAAGTAGCAAATGATGACGACACTGGTTTTAATCTGACGGAATAACTCGATTCATTTTCCAACCAAAACAAAGAGTTTTCCAACCAAAACAAAGATTTTCCCCAACCAAAACGAAGAGAAAGCGAGATTACATTCTCGCCTTCTGTTCCTGTCCTGCCCCAGTGCCACGATACTTGCTTCTTGCCTCATTAAATTTCCAGGTAATGTCGAGCGAGAAGTAACGACGACTCGGATTGTACGCAGACAACTCTCTCGCACCAAACATGGTGACTCCGCTCTTGTTGGTGTTGAAAATGTCGTTGCAACGAAGGTCGGCGGTAAGCGAACCGAGCGAACGAAGATTGAAATCCCGCTGAACGCCAAGACCGATGTTGCACGAAGTCTTGTAGAAGCGAAGATTGTCGTAATCGCCCTTGGTCCTTACCTGAGCGAAGGCATTGAGACGAAAATGAGCAGGAAGTTCTACGTCATTGTTCCAAACCAATTGCCAGAAAGGACGATTCATCGTCATCTTCTCGCCACTCGCCGTGAGCGTCTTGTAATTTTGCGCAATCCAGCCCACACTCCACAAAGGGTGCCACTTGCCTATCGTAGGACGGAAGGAAGGATTGATGACCCACTTGTCGTAACCATCCGATGCATTCACCGGGTGGATGATGCTCAACAGCGGGTCGTCGCTACCCGGATAAGGCTCTGTCAAGAGCGCCACCACATCCTTGGTATGGGAATAATTCACCACCAGGTTGAATGACTGATAGGCTGCATTCAAGAGCAGCACGTGCGAATAAGTAGGCTTCAGGTAAGGATTGCCCGTTTGGTAAGCATACCTATTTATATAGATGGTAGAACTGGTGAGGTTGCTGTACTCCGGTCGCTTGATGTCTTGGCGATAAGACAGGCTCAGTTGCACTTTTCCTATCGGGAGACTCAAGGCTGCCGTCGGGAACCAATCGCCATACTTTCGGCTCACATCCTCCTGCTTGCCACCATTCTTTCGACTTCCATCATCCTGCTTATCTCCATACTCATAATAGCCAGTGTTGAGGTATTCGTATCTCACTCCAATCTGAGCAAAGAGGCTCCCGAACCTGCGTCCATATTCGATAAAACCCGCCGCCATCGACTCCTTGATGCGAGTATCGGTATTAGCCATAGGCAACTGGCTCTCGCTCTGGTAGGAATAAGCGTCCGAGCGATTGTTGTGGCTGTACTCGCCTCCCACCGTCAGACTACCTTGCCAAACAGGATAAGAGAATACAAGCTTGCTCGCCCAGAAACGATTCTGGCTCTTCGTGAAATTATCCACCTTGCTGAAACTCTTGTTGCCATCGGCATCCGTGATGTTTTCCTCCGTGCCGTTCGGCTCCTTGTTGACATCGAAAAGACCGTCGATGTTGAGGTCAATGCCTAGCTTGCCCACCTTTCCGTTATAATAGGCATTGAAGATGTGCTTCTTGAAGATAATCTGCTGATAGATTTTACTCTCAGAAAGCTCTCGATACTTGCCATCCTCATAGGAATCGGTGTTCAACCAGCCATTGCAGGTTTGCCAAGGATGGTTGTCAAACTTATAGTAAGCTCCCAAGGAGTGGTTCTCGTCAATCATGTAATTCACCTGAATCTGTGGCGACCATCCCCTCCATTTCAAATGGCTGTTTTGATGGCTCTCGCCACGATACTGGTGCTCACCCACCTGATAATTCAAGATATTCTCCTGAAAATACTTGTTGGCGTAATCATAGCCAGCCCAAAAAGAGCCCGTCACATCCAGTCCACCATGGCGATAGTTGAGGTCGAGATTGTTGTCGGCGGCAGTACCATAATGATAGCCCATGCTTGCCTTCTCGATGAAACTCCAGCCCTCACCCTTTGCTTTCCTCAACGTGATGCGAACCACAGCCTTCACACTGGCAGCGTATCGGGCACCTGGATTCTGCACCACATCCACGGTCTTGATTTGGTCAGATTGGATGCGAGAGAGTTCCTTCAAGTCTTGCACCTTTCTGCCATTGATGTAAACCTCCGCATCGCCACGACCGAAGACCTCCACGCCCCCATCCTTGTCAGCCTTTAGCTGAGGAATGCGATTGAGCACATCGGTGCAAGAGCCAGCTTTCTCCAAGATGGTTCCATTGACGATGGTTCTGAGCGCATCGCCCTTCACTCGTGTCTTGGGCAGAGTGCTCTTGATGGTTACTTCCTGGAGCATCAGCGTCGTATCATTCAAATTACTAGAATTTTTATCGCTCTGAGCGAAGTTACTAGAAACATGATTGCTCTGAGCGAAAACAGCTATGGGCAACATTGTGCCAAGAATAGCCAAGTTTCTTGTTGCATTCATATTGATTCTAATTAAGTTCATATTGATTATTGTTATTATAATAATGTTCTCACTGATTATTGTTAAGATATAATGTTCTCACTTATCGAAAGCCGCATTCTTTTTATAGAATTCTTTTGCAAAGATAAAAAGGCTTTTCGAAAGGTGCAATAGGCAGGGATAGATGACCGAAGAAAAGGGACAGAAGGGTTGCCGTTCGTCCCTTGTCCCTGCATTTCGTCCCAAAATATTGAAAATGAGGGACTATTTGGTCAATAACGGAACAAAAAACTTGGCTATTCCAAATAAAACGATTACCTTTGCAAACGACGTTTTATCGTCATTTAAAACATCTTAAACGTGTTCTAGAAATCTTAGAAGCATTCTAGAAATCTTACAATAATTCATAACAAGCAATCCATTTTATGAAACAATTCTTCTCCATCCCCCAAAACATTCGCATTCTTCGCGAAGCAGTGTTATCAGGTATTTTCACTTATCTGGTCATGGGACTCATCGCCCCTTTCAATCTCGACCAGCTCGACAACATCCGATACATTTACTTCATCTACATCAGTTTATCGTCCATCATCATGGGAATTATCTCAGGTCTCATCAGTACCTATGTTTTGAAGATGCCTCTCGACCCAAGCTTGCCCCTCAATAAGGTGCATCGAAATGCAATGGTGATGCAGTTGGTCAACGCTCCCCTTCTCGCCATCGTCCTGACCACCATCAATGGAAGTATGTTTTGCAACCACACCGCCGACATTTGGTGGTACGATGGACACATCATCCTAGAACCTTATCTCCATTTCCTCTATTACGTCATTGCCATAGACATCATCTTCTTTATCGGCACCTTCATCCGCAATCGCAACTGGCACCTTCACTACCAACTGGATGAAGTGAGAGCCATCAATGCTCTGTTGGAGCAAAAGGCGGAAGAGAATGATAAAATATTCTTGGAAAAAAAAGAAAAAGGGAAAAAAGAGGAGAATAAAGAAGAGAACGAGGAGAACAACCCCAAAAGCAATGAGGGCAAAGAACAGGAGAATGATGTGAAAGATGGTCATCGGAATAATGACGAAGAAAGCAGCCATCGGAATAATAATGATGAAACAAAAGGAAAATTGCGTTTCATTGGTCACAGCGCAAACTCAGAGCTAAAAATTCTCCCTTCGCAAATACTCTACGTGGAGGCAATGGCCAACTACGCCGACATTTGGTATCTTGACCAAGACACGCCCACCCATAAACTCCTGCGCATCACGCTGAAAGAAATCAAGGAATCGCTCGACAGCATTCCCTTTATGGTACAATGCCACCGTGCCTTCATCGTCAACCTCAACTTCGTGGTCACCATGACAAATCGCAACAATGGTTATCAGCTCCAGATTTTCGGAACAGAAAAACAGATACCCGTATCGCGAACCTACACACCACTGATTAAGCAGAAACTATCCGAAGGCATCATGCACCCAAAGACAAGGCGAATGGCTCGATAAACCATAAAGAAAATTGGCTCGTAAAAAATAAAGAAGATTAGTCCGCTAAGCTTCCTCTCTCCCCCTATCCCCATTTCTCGGTATTTGCAAGAACCATCATTTTTAGGTATTGCAAATATCGGGAAATCTCTTTACCTTTGCAGCCGAAAATGTAACTAAAGGTAAAGAATAAAAATGAAAACAACTATTGTAATTTATGGCTCTTCCACTGGCTCATGCCAGTCAATAGCCGAGACCATCGCCTCTAAGCTCGGTGCAGAGGCTGTAGATGTAACAAGCATCAACGACGATACAGTAAAGAACCACGAGAACCTTATCCTCGGAACTTCTACTTGGGGTGCTGGCGAGATGCAGGACGACTGGTACGACGGCGTGAAGGTGCTCAAGAGCGCAGGTTTGGCTGGCAAGACTGTAGCCCTCTTCGGTTGTGGCGACAGCGAGTCTTACTCAGACACATTCTGCGGTGGTATGAAGGAGCTCTTCGATGCTGCTGTTGAGGCAGGTGCCAACGTATTGCCAGGTGTTTCTACCGACGGCTACACATTCGACGACAGCGAGGCTGTGGATGGCGACAAGTTCGTAGGCTTGGCTCTCGACGACGTGAACGAGGACGACAAGACCGAGGAGCGCATCGACGCTTGGCTCGAAGCTATCAAGCCATCTCTGTAATAAGGAAGTTATAGAAGTTAAGGAAGTTATCACTCCCTACGGTCGTTAGTGAAGTTAAGAGACAATAGTTTTCCAGTTGATGTCTATAAGGCATTTGTCCCTTAACTTCTCTAACTTCCTTCTAACTTCTCTTAAATTCCCATATAAAAAATCATAACTAAAAAAATGGATAGTATGCAGCAGGAAATGACAATGCCAATAGATTTGAAGGTTCTGATGAATCATATATATGAATATAAGAAAGGTGTGCGCCGCATGGTGCTCTTCACCTTCAACAAAAAGTATGAGTCTTTTGCCATAACAAGATTGAAACGTCAGAACATCGAATACATCATTCAGCCAGTGGGCAACGACCGCCTGAATCTCTTCTTTGGCAAGCGTGAATGTCTGGATGCTATCCGAATGATTGTCACCAAACCATTGTGCCAGCTTTCCCCAGAGGAGGATTTCATCCTCGGAGCTATGCTTGGCTATGATATTTGCGCCCAGTGCGAAAGATACTGCGAGCGCAAGAAGAAAGCCTGCTAATCCTCTCGGGTTAACAGGCTTCTTTCATTTTTGTCTCTCCACATTTTGGTTAAGGGAAGAACAAGCACCATCCCCAAGATCTACTTTCTGATCTCTTGAGGGGTCATGCCTGTATGTTTTTTGAAATATCGACAAAAGAAGCTAACGTCTGTGAAATGATATTCCCAAGCTATCTCCTTGATGCTCTGAGAAGAGCGCTTCAGTTGCATCTTAAGTTGAAGGATAACGTATTGGTCGATAATAGTCTTAGGGGTGTGCCCAGTTACCTGGCGGACAATGTTAGAGAGATACTTCGAGGTTATGTGCATCTGTTCGGCAAAATAGTTGACATCCCTTGACTGCTTATAATCTCTTTCCAACAGCATCATGAAGCGATTGAACAACTCCCTCACTCGATAAGACTTCACATCGTCGGGACGATACTGTGGATTGCGCTGCAAGTACTCATGGAAACTCATGAAAAAGGCTTTCAACTGTAAGAGCACCAACTGCGAGATGCAGGTGCATTCCGACTGGTCGAAATATACTTTCAGCAAGGCAAACATTGCATTGATGATATTGGTCACCACAGGCGTATTCTGTCGGCAGCGATCCTCACGCAAGGAGGAATACACCGTCTGCTCCAACTGCAAGCTCGCCTCCCGGAGCAAACTTGCATTATACTTTAGCATTTCGAATTCTAACTCTGGTCGAGAAACATTAGAATTGGCTTTCCTATCGGTCGCCAAACTTAGTATCTTCACGCTTCGTTCTTCACGCTTCACTTCCATGACTTCCACTACATCATTGGGGAAGACGGTGATGACCGCCCCCTCGTAGAGTTCCCAATTCTTATAATTCACATTCAGCACCACCCTACCCTTGCGACAAATCAATATCGCTCCGTAAGTCAGCACCAGCGGACCTTGCTGCCATTCTTCCAAGCTCGTGGTAATCAACTCTGCTTCCTGATGGCTGCTCAATTCTGCTAATTCCATTTTATATCAATTTCCTAATTATTCTCTTTTTGCGTGCAAAATTACTCAATAAATGTGATATAAAAGAACATTTGTTCTCAAAAAGTCCATCCTCCACGAAATATTTAAAGCAAGAGTTCGGAAAAATCGCCGTACCTTTGCACCCGAATTCAAGAGATAACGAAATTCCGCAAACTGTGTGGTTGCAAAAACCCTCGCAGATTACACAGATTTTCGAAGGAATATATAATTCATAATATTATAATAATACAAGATAAATGATCAAGAAAATCATGTTTGTAAGCCTCTTGTTGATAGGAGGCGCATCTTGGGCTATGGCTCAACAAAACAGCCAACTGGCAAAACAAGAAAGTCAGCAGGCTCAACAAAACAGTAATGTGCAGACGATGACACTCTCGGTGCTTTACCAACTTGCCGACCAAAAGAGTCAGAAGGTAAAGGTGAGCGAGGTGGCTCTCCAAGCTGCCAACGAAGGGGTGGCTGCTGCCAAATCGGCCATGCTCCCAAGTGTTGACCTGGGGCTTCAGGGCAGTTACACGGGCAATGCCTTCATGCTGTCGAGAGGTTTCTCTGCCAGCGGAACTACCGATTATATCGTTCCGGGCGTGGGAGTCATCCCTGTATCCAACGGCAAGCAGGACACGCCTCACTGGGGCAATAGCTTTACCGCCCAAGTAGCGCAGGTGGTATATGCCGGTGGCGCCATCCGCTCGGGCATCCGCATGGCAGAACTGGGCAAGGGACTCGCCGAGCTCGATGTGGAGAAGAACCGACAGGAGGTGCGTTTCCTCTTGACAGGCTACTATCTCGACCTCTGCAAACTGAGCAACCAGATGGACGTGGTTAGACAGAACATCGAACTTACCCAGAAGGTGATTGCCCAGATGAAGGCTCGCCGCGAGCAGGGCACCGTCCTCAAGAACGACATCACTCGATACGACTATCAGTTGAAGAGCCTGGAGCTCACGCTGAAGAAACTCACCGATGCCTCTGCCATCATCAACCACCAATTGGTTACTACGCTTCATTTGCCAGAGCAGACCGTGATTGCTCCCGACAAGAACGAAGTGAACACCGATATCAACGCACTCTCTGCCATCACTACACAGGACGCTTGGCAGCAGAAAGCTGCCGATAACAACATCGGCATCCGCCAGGCGCAAGTTGCCCAAAATCTTGCAGCGGAGAAAATCAAGCAGGCGAAGGCTGCCTCATTGCCTTCGGTGGCTGTCGTGGCAGAGAACCAGTTCTTTGGTCCTTACACCCAAGACCTCATTCCGAAGAACTGCAATGTCAACGTATGGTTTATCGGTGTGGGCGTGAAGTATAGCTTGGGAAGCATTTGGAAAAACAAACACCAGATTCGCAAGGCTCGCATAGAGCATCAGCAGTCGCAGGAAACCATCTCCTTGGCACGTGAGGGCGTGGAGAACGCAGTACAGGCGAACTACACCAATCTCCTTACCTCTCAAACGGAAGTAGATACCCAGGAGAAGCAGGTGGAGCTTGCCCAGCAGAACTACTCCGTGGTGCAAAACCGTTACCAGAACGACCTCGCACTCCTCACCGACATGCTGGATGCCTCCAACATGAAACTCTCTGCCGAGATGGCGCTGGTCAATGCCCGCATCAACATGCTTTACAATTTCTATCAGCTCAAATACGTAACAAATACTTTATAATATTCACGTACTTTACAAAATACTTTATATTAAAATGGAAAAGAAGAAGATACATACCTATTTATATAATGTCCTCATCGTGGCTTGTCTCTTGGGCGGAGCTGCCTATGCAGTAAGTCAGTTCATGCACTTCGGCAGTGGCGAGTTTACCGACAATGCCCGTGTTTGCCAGAACATCGTGCCACAAAACTGCCGTGTGCAGGGTTTCATCCGTGAGGTACGTTTCACGGAGTTCCAACAGGTGAAGAAGGGCGATACGCTCGCCATCATCGAGGACTCAGAGTTCCGTCTCAGATTGGCGCAAGCCGAGGCCGACTTGCTTCGCGCTCAACAGGGTTCACGAGGAACGGCAAGCAGCATCGTAACCACCAAGACCAGCATGGGCGTAACCGACGCTGGCATCGAGGCGGCTCGTGTGCAGATGGACAATGCCAAGCGTGAGGATGCTCGTTTCGAGAAGCTCCTTGGTCAGGACGCCGTTACCCGCCAGCAGTATGACAAGGTGCATACTGGCTATCTGAGCGCCAAGGCGGCCTATGAGCAGGCGCTTCGCTCTCGCCAGACCCAGTCGGCTGTCGTAGCCGAGCAGGGTCATCACCTCTCTGCTTCCGAGCAGGGCATCGAGTTGGCTCGCCGTGCCGTTGACTTGGCTCGCCTCAACCTCTCCTACTGCTACATCATCGCCACTTGCGATGGCACCGTAGGCTCGAAGGATATCCATGTAGGTCAGTTGGTAAACCCAGGTCAGACCTTGGTAAGCATCGTCGACAAGGGCGAGCGCTGGATAGAGGCCAACTACAAGGAAAGCCAGCTCCCTCACATCAAGGTGGGCAACAAGGTACAGATTACCGCCGATGCCGTGCCAGGCGTACAATATACAGGTACCGTGGAGCGCATCTCCGACGCCACAGGCAGCGCCTTCTCGCTCATCCCTATCGACAATGCCACAGGCAACTTCGTGAAAGTAGAACAGCGCGTCACCGTACGCATCAAGCTCGATGGCAAAGCCGACGTAGCCAAGCTCAAGGGCGGCTACAATGTAGAATGCATAGTTGAAGAATAATGGGACAATTAACAGAATTCTTTATGAAAAGCCCGGGTGGACCACCACCCAACATGGGCTTTGCGATGCCGATGATGAAGGACTGGGTACCTCGCTTCTTACAGCCGTGGCTGTATGTGCTGAGCGCCCTTTGCTTCCAGTTCGGCGGAGGTTACTATCTCGGTGCCCTGGAAGGCATCCGTGGCACCACCAACTTCATGATAGAGGACGTGATGTTCCTGCTCTACGCCTCATTGGCGGGAATGGCAGCCTATTTCCCGATGCTCTTCCGCATGAAGTTTCGCTTCACCAACCAGCAGTTGCTTTGCGGTTCAGCCATCGTACTCGCCATTTGCAACATCGTAACGATGCACAGCCAGTCGATGCCCGTGCTCATCGTGGCTTGCTTCATCGCAGGCATGGCGAAGATCCAGGGCACGTTCGAGTGTATGAGCAGCATCCAGTTATGGATTACCCCTCGTCGTGATTTCTCCGTATTCTTCCCTGTGCTCCACATCATCCTGCTCACTGCCATCGAGGGCAGCGGTTGGTTGGCTGCTTGGTTCGGCCATCACTTCACGTGGCAGATGATGCATGCGTTCACCGTAGGCACCATGTCGCTCGTACTGCTCATCCAGTTCATCTGCTGCCGTCCGTTTTGTCCGATGCCCCAGCGTCTCTCGCTCAAGGGAATGGACTTCCAGGGGGCATTGCTCATCTGCGTGCTCATGCTCATTGTGTCGTATATCGTGGTGTATGGCGACCATTACATGTGGTTCGACACCCTTCATATGCGCATCCTGCTCGGCATTGCCATCGCGCTGGCGGGCATCGTACTTTACCGCATGCGCTACTACCGCTACCCATACGTAGAGTTCAAGCTCTTCACGTTTCGCAACGTTGTACCTATCCTCATCGTCACCTTCTTCGCCGAGCTCGCTCTCGGTGCTGAGCATACAATGGAGGAAATACTCTACAGCGAGGTAGTTAAGTTGGAGGAGTTGACCAAGGAGTCGCAGTATATGTGGGTGCTTCCGGGTATGTATTTAGGTATTCTGCTCGACATTTATTGGCTGAAGGTCAAGAAATGGAAGGTTTGGAAGCTCTTCGGCATTGCCTTCCTGAGCATTGCGCTCTATGGCATGTTGATGTATTTCACGCTCGGCACCGGGGTGAACATCGAACAGTATCGCCTTGCCATCTTCCTCAGAGGCTTTTCTTACGCCATCCTGGGACCTACGCTGATGTGGGCGCTGGAGGAATCAGTACCAAGCCTGGAGCTTTTCTTCATGGGCTTGTTCGTGTTCAACATCTTCCACATGTACTTGGCAGGAGCTACGGGTTATGGCATCTATACCACCATCTTCTCCCATTTCATGAACGATGACATGGCGAACTACGGACGACAACTTACGCTCACTCACTTGGACTTGTCGCATTTCAATTTCGGCGAATATGTAGGAAACGACTTCCTCCACTCGATGATGTTGGTGGCAATGAAGCAAGTGTATGGCTACGTCATTTGGTTTGCCTTGGCGATTGCCGCCATCTTCCTGTTGTGCGATATTCCAGCCGTGCGCACCAATATCCGCAAGGTTCCACGTTGGTCGGTCTATGCCATCGAGTATCTGGCAGGAAAGAAATAAAAAAGATAAAATGGAAACAAAAAGGTTGCTAGTTTTCTAGCAACCTTTTTTTGTTTTTATTTAGAAATCAAGAATAATTAGTTACACATATAAAACTACATATTCTTTAATAAGTATATAAGATTTGTGAATTTAGGGTATTTCTTGCTTAATAGCCGTTAATGTGTTAATTTATAATGTTAAAACGGGATAAAAATACATAGTGAAATTACCATTTCTCATTTTTTGCCTATATATTTGCAAACGATTTCAAAATAGAAAAGTAACAATTAAAATCAAATAGACATGAAAAAGGTAACTAATTATGTAATGGCTTTGTTATGCGTAAGTTCACTCGCATTCTCAGCAGGTGCTTTCATGAAGGTAAACGCAGCTCCAGCAGCAACGGCTGCCCCTGCCAGCCAACCTGTAGATTTGACGTATGCTGCAGAAAAGGCTCTGCCTGCTGTAGTCCATATTAAATACGTACAGAACTCCAAGACTACGACCGTCGATGTGCAAGATGACCCGTTTGGTGGATTCTTCGACCCATTTGGTTTCTTTGGAAATCCGGGAAACGGAAATGGCGGAACTCGCAAACAAAAAGTTCAGACACCAAAGAAAGAAGCTACAGGTTCGGGTGTTATCATCAGCAGCGATGGTTATATCGTAACCAACAATCATGTGGTGGAAGGTGCAGATGAGTTGACTGTTACGCTCAATGACAACCGAGAGTTCTCCGCTCGCATCATCGGAACAGATAAGACTACCGACTTAGCACTTATCAAGGTTGACGGTAAGAATCTCCCTACCCTAGCCATCGCCAACAGCGACAATGTAAAGGTGGGTGAATGGGTTATTGCTGTAGGTAATCCATTCGGTCTCAACAATACCGTAACGGCTGGTATCATATCCGCCAAGGCTCGTTCACTCGGTGCTAATGGAGTCGAAAGCTTCATCCAGACAGATGCCGCCATCAACCAAGGAAACTCTGGTGGTGCATTGGTCAACACCCAAGGTGAACTAGTTGGAATCAACGCTATGCTCTACTCACAGACAGGCTCTTATGCAGGTTATGGTTTCGCCATTCCTACATCCATCATGAATAAGGTGGTAGCCGACTTGAAACAATATGGCAGCGTACAGCGTGTCATGCTCAGCATCCAAGGTTCAGATGTACTCAACTACATCAACTCCCAGAAAGAGAACGGCAAGGATGTTGACCTCGGCACCAACGAAGGCGTTTATATCGCCAAGGTAGATGAAGATGGCAATGGTGCTGCAGCAGGCTTGAAGGAAGGCGATGTCATCACAAAGGTAGATAACAAGAAAGTCACCAAGATGGCAGAACTCCAAGAAGTGCTCAACGGCAAGCGTCCTGGCGATAAGTTAAGCATCACTTACTTGCGTAACAAGAAAAGTTACACCAAAAATATAACATTAAAGAACGCCCAGGGTACAACATCAGTCATCAAGACAGCCGACCTAGACGTATTGGGTGGCAATTTCCGCCAAATCACCGCAGCCCAGAAAGAGCAACTTGGCATCAAATACGGTGTTGAAGTCATGAAAGTAAACAATGGTGCCCTCAAGGACGCAGGCATATCCCGCGGTTTCATCATCCAGAGAATCAATGACAACAACATTACATCTCTAGAAGACTTGCAGAAGAGCGTAAAGAACGCTTCTACAAGCAAAGACCCTGTACTTTACATCCAGGGAATGTGGCCTACAGGCAAGAAGGCATACTTTGCTGTACCTTTGCAAAAAGACTAAAAGGAGAGTTGCTTTGCAACCCTGAAATGATAAAAAACGACAAAATAGCAGGTATTTAACTAAAATATCTGCTATTTTTTTTGTCAATTCAGACAAAAAGTGTATTTTTGCAACTACTTTAAATTTATGCTACCATGAGACAACTGAAAATTTCAAAATCAATCACAAATCGTGAGAGTGCGTCATTAGACAAATATCTTCAAGAAATAGGCCATGAAGATCTCATTTCTGTAGAAGAGGAAGTAGAATTGGCGCAAAAAATAAGGAAAGGCGACCGAAAAGCCTTGGAGAGACTAACTAAAGCAAACTTGCGTTTTGTCGTCTCCGTGGCCAAACAATACCAAAACCAAGGGCTTAGCCTTCCTGACCTCATAAACGAGGGAAATGTTGGTCTCATCAAAGCTGCAGAAAAATTTGACGAAACAAGAGGATTCAAGTTTATTTCATACGCAGTTTGGTGGATTCGACAAAGCATTCTGCAAGCTATTGCTGAGCAGAGCCGTATCGTGCGCCTTCCACTCAACCAAGTGGGAAGTGTCAACAAAATCAACAGGGAGCTCAATAAATTTGAGCAAGAACATGAGCGCCGTCCTAGCGTTGACGAAATTGCCGACCGCATCGACTTGCCCGAGGACAAGATAGAAGAGGCAATGAAAGCAAACAACCACCATGTAAGTGTGGATGCCCCTTTTGCCGAAGGAGAAGACAATAGCTTATTGGATGTCTTAACAGGAGATGACTTCCCGATGGCAGACAAAGCTTTAGTTCAAGAATCACTACGTGAAGAAATCGGAAGAGCCTTGGACTTTCTAAACGATAGAGAGCGTAAGGTTGTAAAAGCTTTCTTCGGACTGGGAGAGCCAGAAATGACCCTCGAAGAAATCGGCGACAAATACAACTTGACTCGTGAACGTGTACGACAAATCAAGGAGAAGGCAATACGCCGACTTCGCCATAACACCAAAAACAGATTGCTGAAATCCTATCTAGGAGAGTAAGCCTATGATATAAAAAACAAGAATAAAATGAAATTATCAAAAATTGGAATCTTATCGGTAACAGCCGCTTTATTTCTGTCGTTATCCATTCAAGCCAAGAATGAGATGAGAAAGGCATACATTTTTGGGTTTGCGTCTTCATTTAACGATTCTATTGTCTATTTCACAGATATTCAAGAGATAGACTCAGCTTATTTTACAAGTAAGAACAAATTTCTTGTCAGCCGTGAAAATTACTCTTCACAACTGCGTGAGTACCTCAGCGGATTGGGCGAGGAGCATCGTACATGCATGGTAGAGTACGGTTTCGATGAAAAAAAAATAAAGAAGGCATGGGACAAACTTTACGCTCGCTATGCACACAACCAAAAAAAGAAGAACAATCAAAAGCAAAAGAGCGAATTGCCTCCATTCCAAATCAAGCACATCACAAAGGAACAGTTAGCTTTTCAGGCTATAACTCCTGCAGAGGAATATGTGGAAGAAGCTCCCGCACCAGAGAAGCCTACAAAAAAGGTAAAAGCTAAGAAAGCACTGAAAGAGAAAAAGTAAGAAGCGATAAAGCTAAAAAATATATTGAAATCTTGCTTACCTTTACAGAAAATATATAAATGATTTCTAAGTATAACTTTCAGATTGCAGAGTTAAATGTGAGAATCTGCTTTGCAGAATCTCCATTTAATGGTATGCATCTGCTTACATCTTTCATTCCCTTCAAGGTTGATACTTTGAAGGATTCTATTTTTTTCAATCTACTAGTTGATGATTCCTTACGCCCATATCCTAAGGACAAACGTAAGCGCATCAGAACCTTTGACACTGGCAATGGCGACACCATCGTTGACAAATTAGACAACGATGGCTACCAATATATCATCAAGGACATCAATGGAGCAGATTGCTGCCTCTTGCAGACCAACAAAGATTTCAGTATGTGTCGTTGTGCGCTCAACGGCACATACAATATGCGTAGCTTCGGATTAAACAATGCCCTCATGCTAATCTTCGCATTCGCAGGAAGCCTAAAAGAAACACTCTTAATCCACGCATCACTTGTAAGACAAAATAACTATGGTTATGCTTTCATCGCCAAGAGCGGAACAGGCAAAAGCACACAAGTTAGCATGTGGCTGAGATATCTAAAAGGGTGTGACTTAATGAACGACGACAACCCTATCATAAGATTCATAGATGGAGATGCTTACATCTATGGCAGTCCATGGAGCGGAAAGACACCTTGTTATAGAAACACAAAAGCAAAACTGGGTGCAATCACTCGCATCGATCGAGCGAAAGAAAACTGGGTAGAACGCCTATCTCCTATTGAAGCATTCGCTTCCCTTCTGCCCTCCTGCTCTAGTATGAAATGGGATAAAAATATTTTTGACAAGATTTGCAACACTGTCACAAAACTCGTAGAGACATCTAATATCTACACCTTGCATTGTTTACCCAACAAGGAAGCTGCCGAGATTTGCAACCAAGCTATCGCAATAAAGCATACGTGACTATTAAGAACAAAATAAACCATGATAGATTTAAAAAACAAACTCAAAACTGAAGAAAAGCAGTTTGCAAACTCCCTTCTTTTACCAGAAATCGTTAAGATTCTCAACGAGGGGCACAGCGTCACCTTGCTATTGCGTGGTTACTCCATGCGCCCCTTTTTAGAGGATGGAAGAGACAAAGCTTTACTAACTTTAGCACATGACGTCCAAGTAGGCGATGCCGTCTTAGCTGAAATCACCCCTAAACACTTTGTATTACACCGTATCATCAAAATAGAAAGGAACATCGTGACACTGCGAGGAGATGGCAACCTTGGTATAGAGACATGCAAATTAGAAGATGTCAAGGCATCGGTAATAGGATTTTATAGAAAGGGAAGAAAAAAGATAGACAAGACGGATGGTAAGAAATGGAAAATCTACTCTACAATTTGGACTCGCCTCTTCCCGTTTAGGAGATATCTATTAGCAGCATACAGAAGAATTTGGATTCCACTTTTCGGCCCCATGTAATATTTTTTGTTACAGACAAAGTTCATATTATCTCCAAGTAAAAGATTTGAGTAATCAACAAAAAAAAATCGTCTATCTATAGTTAGCAAGATAGACGAGTTTTATACTATTCTTCAATAATGCCAGCTTGTAGCCACAAGTCTGTCAATACTTTTACATCCCTCATAGCCGTCGCTTCATCAACATCATATTCCGCTGTGAGCAACCCTACCAAATCATCATGGGAAAACACTTTTCCTTGAATATTTTTCCAAAGATAAGCAGAACTCTCATTCATGCTGATGATATTACTAAAATCTATGTTCTCCTCACCTTCTGCTACGATAATATTCTCGCCGCAAACAACACGGAGGTTAAAACCTGGCTTTGCTTTCATCGTTATTAATTTGTTTATGTTTTATAAGAAAATCTCACCATATATCTACTTCAAATGCTCCTTAAACCAGTTAGCGATCTGTCGCAGCAAATGATTACGGGTATTTCCACCAAAGATACTATGATTACGATTCGTATAGAACAACTCCTTGAAATCCTTGTCTGCTTGAACCAGCGCCTCTGAATACTCGAAGGTATTCTGCGGATGCACATTGTCATCAGCCGCTCCATGACAAATCAAGAGTGCCCCATGCAACTGATTGGCTCTCTCTATCGGGTTAATCTTATATCCCTCATCATTCTCCTTTGGCGTCCGCATATAACGTTCTGTGTATATCGTATCATAGAAACGATAGCAAGTAGGTGGCGCCACTGCAACACCAGCCTTGAACACAGGTCGTCCTTCACTCATGCTCATCAAGGTGTTGAATCCTCCATAGCTCCATCCCCAGATGCCGATATTATCCTTGTCAACATATGGTAAAGAGCCCATATAAATAGCTGTTTCCACTTGATCTTTAGACTCTAAATCACCTAACCTAAGATAGGTGCACTTTTCAAAGTCCACACCACGAGCACCAGTTCCACGCCCATCAACACAAGCCACTATAAAGCCCTCTTGAGCCAAATAATAATCGAAAGCGCCACCTTGCCCCATACTTCCAGTATTCCATGAGTTTAGTACCTGCTGATTACCAGGACCAGAATACTGGAAAAGAATGACTGGATATTTCTTGTTAACATCGAAATTCAAAGGTTTCACCATCCAACCATCTAACTTAACTCCTTCAGAAGTTGTAAAGGAAAACGTTTCACGCTTACCCCAATTATATTTCTGCGTTTTCTCCAAAAGTTGCTTGTTATCCTCAAGCATCTTAATAACTCTACCTCTATTATTACGAACAGTAAAAACCTGAGGATGATCATAGGAACTCCATGTATTTACAAAATACTTATAGTCACCAGAGAAACAAGCTACATTAGTTCCCTTGGCATCGGTCAAACACTCAACCTTACCACTCGTATGAGCAACATATACCTGCCTATCGTGAGCATCAAGCATAGCCGCCTGAAAATAAACATCGCCAGTTTTCTCATTTATTCCGTAAATGTCTGTCACATCATAATCACCCTTCTCGACCTGACGCAACAACTTACCGTCCATAGTATATAGATATAAATGCATATAGCCATCTCGATCGCTTGGCAAGAGTATATTCTGCTTACCTACGATACTATTCTCAACCACTTCTTCCTTTACAAACTTCGGCACATTTTCCTGAATGAGCATCTTACTTGTACCTGTAAAAGGATTAACCGAATAAAGACGCATATCATCTTGATGACGATTCATCGTATAAACAATGAGACTCTGCGCATCAGGAGAAGTCTTAATACGAGGATAATAACCATCGGCTTCTACAGGTACAGTAAGTTGAATAGTCTTTCCTGTTTTCAAGTTGTAACTCCAAAGGCTCACCTTGGAGTTATTTTGACCTGCCTTAGGATATTTATAAGAATATTCACCTGGATAATCGTGAAACTCAGGACGTTGTGGATTTCTTCCTTCAAAGAGTTGGAGCGAATAAGTTTTCACATTCGATTCATCGAAACGAATCCATCCAATGGAAGTTCCATCAGCATTCCATGCAAAAGCTCGATTAAAACTAAACTCCTCCTCATACACCCAATCAGGAATACCATTGATAACCTCATTAAACTTACCATCGTGGGTAATCTGAGTTTCCTTACTCCCATCATAGATGAAAAGGTTATTATCCTTCACAAAAGCAATACGCTTAGAATCAGGAGACCAAGTAGCTACCTGCTGATTGACTCCTTCAGAAAGCTTCATGAGAGTTTTATCAGCAATATTATAAACAAAATACTCTGCTTTGAAAGAACGGCGATAAACAGCCTGTCGATTAGTAATCAACAACAATCGTTTACCGTCAGGGCTCATCACATACCCATCAATTTTCTCAAATGGAGCCTTAGACTCATGGACATCAAAGAGAACAGAAACTTTTTTCCCAGTCTTAAAGGAATAGCTTACGATTTGCGTACCATCTTGGTCAATAGATGCATATAAATCTGTACCTTCAATAGGGTTTATGCCCGTTACATACTTGGCTGCAAACTCTCCAGAAGTGATATCCTTCAAATCTAGACGATCAGCCGCATCCATTGTACCCATCATCATGATAGCCGCTACAAAAAAAATAAATTTCTTCATTGTTAATCTTTATGTAAGGCTTCTATAGGTGAATAATCTTCATCCTCCAGAAGCTGTCTAACTGTTACTTTTGGATTACGTTTTACATAATCATTAATTGTCTTAACATATTTGGTATGAAAGATTTCCTTTTCCAAAGCCTTGTTTACCGTCCACATGATCTTACCCATATGAAGATCACGATCCAATTGTGGGCGATTGTCAAAATCAGCCATAGGATATATACTCAACAAATAAAAAGTAAGACAGTCAGGAACGATATAGTTCCTAGACATTGTGCTACGCTGTTGCTTACTATAGTATTTTTTATACAAAGGATAGTCAGAACCCATATACTTATCCAAGGAGATACCAACCGAATGCTCACCAATAACTATGCTTTGATCGAGAGCTCCAATCTGAGCATAAAAACAAGGTTGCTTAAGCCCAGGAATCCAGTCACTCAAACGTCTAAAAGATTCTTGCAATTGGTTATTTATGTCATCCATACTAGCATACTCCGCTTCAGCATCAGCAATAAGAGCCTGAAGGGTGGAATCTTGGAAAAACATGAGAAAGCGATTACTAATATTAGCATCAGTAATAGTTCCCAATTGCAACATTTTCTCTATAAGCGTACGTGTCTCTATCGGATAATCAGTATTCATTTGCTGCAAAGCAGAAAAATCACCAGTTGTGAGATAACGACTTTCCAAGCGATCATAGCGTTGTACGTACAGAGTACTCATAACATCTCCCTCACTCGGCTTAAATTTAAATTCACAAGCCGAGCTAAGTAGCAATACTGCCAATATGATGATATAATATAAATTCTTCACGTTTCTAATATATTTCCTTAATACGAGTGCAAAAATACTAAAAAATATTTTAAAAACCAAAATTATTTGCTATAAAATCTCAATTTCACATATAACTTCAACTCTTTTTTGCAAGTATGCCACTAATATCGCCCAAACGAGGCATTCCACAAGCTTAACAAAGAACTTAGCCACCCTAAATAAATATTCAGAGTGGCTAAACAAATTATCTTTTTCCTTAAATCGGGAGTTTCTATAACCCTGTCACCTGGACTTCCAATGGTTGCTCTTGATTTTTTCCCCATGACTTTAACCAAGAATACCATTCCTTCTCGCTCTTAAACCCATAAGTTTCATTAGCACTCGTATAAGCCAACTTATAATGCAATCTTCGACCAACAGGTTTCACTATCTGCGTATAATCATCTATGGTTGCCATTTGCTGACCGACAAAATACGAAGAAGGTACATATATGCCTAGTCCAACAGTCTCCAGCTTGTGCTTTCCATCATCCTTTCCTGTTGGCCAATCACTACCATAACACCCCCTGAGACCTTTTCCGTCGGAGAGTTCTGTAGAACCCTTTACATTGATAAGTCCAGTGGCAAAGTGGTAGTTTGATGCATCTTTGTCAAAAAATACATCAACATCAAAATCCCGATGCCCCCCATATATCGTATAACGGATAGTTGCATTAACAGGCTTCAAACCAGGTGCAGGTGTCCAACCATTGTCCACCACTTCAACAATTGCTCTAACAGGACCTTCAGACACCACCCTTTGCTCTTGGTATTTTACATTGTCCAACAACAAGGACTTCTGTCCATCCCAGCCCCTCAAGGCTCCTAATCCATAAGTATTGCCTACCCAAAGACAATCATCGCCAGAACCAGCAGCCAATTGTTCTTCCGTAGGATAGAACTGAGTACTCTCTAGAACCAAGCCTTTCTTGATTTTACCATACAAATCGATGGTTTGTCGATTGTCAAAATAGACACGCATTGCAACTAAATCACTTTCAAAACATACCCCATGTGAGTGAACAAAGTGATAGACATCCTTGGTCTTCTTGTCAAAAGAAATGCTACGAAGATAGATGTCCTGCTTATTCTTTGCCAACTTTTTGTTCTTACTAGGTACTACCAACTCCGCAAAAGTTCGAGCAGGATAAGAAGCCTGTTCTCCCTCTTCAAACAATTGAATGGTATATACCTTGGTTTCCTTTTTTGACAAATCAGCTAAAAAACAAAGCTCGTCATTGGAGCAATCCAAGTCCGTATCATCCAACTGCGAAGGTATCTCCTTGCCATCGACAGTCACAACAGCCTTAGACACCTCGCCATACTTCCGCAAGTCGATGACTACCGGTTCGTCACTCCTCTCCACATGAGAAGGGTTAGTGACCTTTACCTTCAACATCGTTTGGGCATCCACCCCTAAAGAGAGGAGAAATGCCATCATCAAAAATAAATTTCGTTTCATTATCATAGTTTTTAAGTTTATGTTGATAAGTTACCTCAACTCACAATCAACAAGTAATCCGAGTTCGCATCAAAAAAACATTTACATCTTCAATTCCTTAAACGTCTGTCTCCCCTTCACATAATATTGCCAAAGGATAGAGAATGAGCCAATCTGCGGAATCTCATCTACCACACGATTAGCCTGGATATTCCGACGGTCATCATCAAACTGCGAACGCCATTGATAGAAAGACTTGCGAGCCTTGAAGATTGCCTTAAAATCTCCCCAGTTATGTTTCAACAGCAACATTTCGAAAGCTGCAAGATAGTCAAGAAACCGCCTCGCCCGCATCACACGCTTCAACTCACTGTCAGACAAGTTCTTATAGAGCATTGTCAGATTGTTTCTAAAATTCAAGTATGTCTTCATCGGATTACTTTTAGGCAAGGTTCCACCACCAACATGATAAACCTCACTCTCAGGAATGCAATATATCTTACGCCCCATCAAGTGCAAACGCCAGCAAAGGTCGATTTCCTCGTTATGCGCAAAGAAACGGCCATCCAATCCGCCTGCTTCCCAATAATCCTTAGAACGAATCATCAGACAGGCGCCTGTAGCCCAAAGTATTTCTTGCTGATAATCATACTGTCCATTGTCCCGTTCCACCGTGCCAAAGATCCTCCCCCTACAAAAAGGATAACCATACTGATCCAAGAAACCACCACAAGCCCCAGCATACTCAAAGCTATCCTTGTCGTATTCTGCCAGCAACTTAGGTTGGCAAGCTGCTACCTGAGGATGAGAATCCATGAACTCAATGAGCGGTGTTAGCCAATGGTGGCTCACTTCCACGTCGCTATTGAGCAAGACATAATATTCAGCCTCTATCTGCTTCAATGCACGGTTGTAACCTTCCGCAAAACCGAAGTTCTGCTCTAGGACAATGGTCTTCACCTGCGGAAATTGTGTTTCCAAAAGATGCATGGATTCATCTGACGAACTATTGTCCGCCACCCAAACCTCCGCATCTTGTCGAGAATACTCCACGACATTAGGAAGATACTCTGCCAGCATTTTCTGGCCATTCCAATTCAATATAACAATTGCTACTTTTGCCATAACAATTGCAAAAGTACAAAGAATAATTCATAACTGGAACAAAATTACATAGAATAATTGATAACAAGTATAAAAATCATAGAGAATATCTTATACAAGCTCAAAATTCATAAAGAAAATCTCATATTATGCCCCTAAAAGAGACATAATAGAGAAGTTATGATGATTATGGTTGTTCCTTTAGTCTCTTGTTCAAGAGATTGGTAAACTCATAGTTTTTCAACCCCCACTTGGGAGCAACCAGCAATTCCTTAGGCGATTGGCTTACAAATCTTTCCAGAACCAAGTCCTTCCTGAGCAATCGAATGTATCTTACGATGACATCAATATACTCCTCCACGGTATAGACATGGAAAGGTTTCGCAGCATATTCCTGTGCAAGCCTTGTACCTTTGATTACTTGCATCTGATGAATCTTCAAGATGTCAAGTGGCAAGGAAGAGATTATGGGAGCCTGCCGAATACTTTCTGCAGCATCCTCTCCAGGTAACCCTATAATAATATGCCCTCCCGTCAAAATGCCCCTAGCATGGGTCCTCTCCACCGCATCGCGACTGCAAGCAAAATCGTGTCCACGATTGATACGAACCAAGGTTTCATCATTGGCACTTTCTATCCCATATTCGACCAATACGAATGTACGCCGATTGAGTTCTGCCAGATAGTCCAACAGTTCATCACTTACACAGTCTGGCCGAGTACCAATTACGATACCCACAACATCCTGTACCGCCAATGCCTCTTCATACATTTTCCTTAAAAGTTCCACTCTAGCGTACGTGTTCGTATAAGCCTGAAAATAAGCCAGATATTTCATATCAGGATACTTACGGCTAAAGAAAGCCTTCCCCTCTTCCAACTGTTCCGTTATCGTTTTACTTCGATTGCAATAACTAGGATTGAAAGTACGATTGTCACAATAGCTACAGCCACCACTGGAAATTCTCCCATCCCTATTAGGACAGGAGAACCCCGCGTCTATCGAAATCTTCTGAACTCGGAATTCAGAGAATTGCCTACGTATCCAAGTCCCGAAATCATTATATAAAGCCGACATAACACTCCCCAACAAAGATTAATCTATCAACTCTGCCTTCAAGGCAGTCTTGTCATGGTTAAATTCTCCTAGGCGAATCCTAATAAGCTGGTTATCATACTCTTCCTTGGCTTGGGCTGGAGACAACTCTACTCTCACATAGTTTTTGGTGAATCCATGCATTGCCTTGCCCCGAGGTGCTTTTTCGAAGAGGACTTCCGCTTCCTTTCCAATGTATCGTGCATAAAAGGCTTGCGTTTTCTCGTCACTCAACTCCAACAAACGTTTAGAGCGAAGTTTCTTGTCTTTGTCACTGACTACATAGGGAATCTTTAGCGCCGCTGTACCAGGGCGTTCAGAATATGGGAACACATGCAATTGGGTCACAGGCAAACTTTTCAAAAATTCATAACATTCCTCAAAGCACTCCGATGTTTCTCCACGACATCCTACCATCACATCCACGCCAATGAACGCTTCAGGCATCATCTCCTTAATCAAGTTTACTTTATGTGCAAACAAAGCCTTGTCATAACGACGATGCATCAATTTGAGCACCTTGTCGCTGCCACTTTGCAAAGGGATATGGAAATGAGGCATAAAAGCTCGGCTATTCGCACAATACTCTATCAAATCATCGTCGCAAAGGTCAGGCTCCAAACTAGAGATACGGAAGCGCTTAATACCCTCCACCTTGTCCAAGGCCTTTACGAGCTCTATGAAATGCTCATGAGTAGATTGTCCAAAATCACCGATGTTGACACCTGTAATAACGATTTCCTTTCCACCCTCAGAAGCCGCCCGCTCCGCCTGCTCCACCAGAGAGGCAATACTAGGATTGCGAGAGTTACCACGCGCAAATGGAATTGTACAATACGTGCAATAATAATTACAACCATCTTGCACTTTCAAAAAATAACGAGTACGATTGCCACGAGAGCAAGAAGGTTGAAATGTTTTGATATCTTTAGTCTTCACACTATGATGCGCATGCAAAGCTTCAGCTACAGTTTCACCGCCAACAGTTGCCAATCCATTCTCATTAGCAAATTTCTGTGCCCATGCATCGCTAAGATACTGCACTAAATTAGCCTTTTCATTGGCTCCAAGAACCAAATCCACTCCCTGTATCTTACTAACATTCTCGGATTCCAACTGTGCATAGCAACCTGTCACTATGACAAATGCACCTGGATTTTCACGTACCATTCGATGGATTGCCTGTCGGCATTTATGGTCGGCAACCTCTGTAACAGAGCAAGTGTTTATTAAACATATATCTGCCTTTTCTCCCTTACGAGCCGTAACCACCCCCATTTCTTCAAGCATCTTACCAAAAGTAGAAGTTTCCGAGAAATTGAGTTTACAACCCAATGTGTAATAAACAGCTTTTTTACCTTGAAAAGCACTCGTATCTATCATTTTAATTTTATTTCTTTATTTAATATTAAATCCACCATCCATGATGGCCAAGACTTTTTATAAGAACGCTGCCAGCCTCCACAGAAAGAAAGCTAAAAATTGAAATCAGCTAATAGTATAAAAACGAAAAAGCCGCTAGACAGAAGTCTAGCGGTTGTTTCTCTCATTTTTCGTTCGTAAAGTAATCCTAGATTACTTAGCAGAATCAGCAGCAGCTGTATCAGCAACAGCTGAATCAGCAACAGTTGTATCAACCTGAGCTGTATCAGTTGTATCAGCTGAATCAGCGTTTGACTTTGTGTTGTTACCGCAAGATGCGAAAGAGATAGCTGCAACAGCTACGAACATAAAAACTAATTTCTTCATTTTCTTTGCTTTTTAAATCTGTAAAACAATCATTTGTTTATTAAAACGCTGCAAAGGTAAGTATTTTTTCGATAGGTTGTTCTTTTTTTTGTGACTTTTTTTTAGCCATTTTTGTAACATTTTTGTAACTAATTGATTTTCAATAACATACAAATTGTTATCAAACGTTAAAGTTTTTACTCTAATAGAGAGCAGCTATTTTTTAACACTTTTATCACATTTATTCAACTCATACCGCCTACCTAATGACAATCGTCTTAAACCAATCTTTCAGCACACCAGCATATTGATTTTGCGAATCAGAAAGAAGAATGACAACCCAAGAACCATCTTTCAATTGGGGCCCCATACACATCCCCTCATAATTGGCAAAAGAATGGTCAAACATCGACAAGCCTGTCTTCCATTCTGCCACCAAAGATTTCTTTACAAAAGGCGTTGACAAGCCAAAAGGTTGCCGCATTGAAAATATTTCCTCAGAATCAATATTTACACGAAATAGTTTACACTTACAAAATGCTCCCAATTTAATTTTAGGTATAAATGCCTCTCGTTCCAACACTAAGAGCTGACCGTCAGGCAATGTACACAATTCACTAACCCCCATCACGTAAGTCTCGGCATTTCTTCCTGTGGTTGGTCTATCCATCTGATACGCATAACTTCTAATCTGATCATTTCTGCCTATTTGAATCAAGCGCAAACTATTTGCCAGATGGTTTTGTGGCGTAGCTGGCACTCCATCTTTTTTTAGTACACTCTCTGAGATTGTCCATAAGCAATGACGAACAGAATCAAAAGCCAAGGATTCAAAAGCATAATTAGAAGCAAATAAAGAAGAAGGCCATGACATTTCCCATTGATGTTCTCCTTGTTGCTGTTTTTCAACCTCAGACGGAGTTATCGAATATTCCTTTAGTCTAAATTTTCCCTCACTAGCTACTACCAAAGTCGAATCTGACACTTTTGCAATAGCTTCATGGTCAAAATTTCCATCTTTGCCTTTCCACACTCTCCCATCATAAGCAGTTCCGTCAACCATAACCTCATAGCCAAGATTAACCACATTTAAAAGCTCACCTGTTTCAGGATTTACCTGAATGCGAAAATTATAGTACAAAGCACTATCAGACTTATCACTCACGACCGCATATATATCATCATGCAAATGAGTAATCCCGCTATAATTACCAGGTGGAACTGTCTTAGGAAAACTTTTCTGCGGAAAAGTTTTTACCAAACACCAGCTTTTACCCAACGCCTCGGACATACCTAATCCAACAATCTGTGCAAAAAGGGCATTTGGCAAGCATAAGACTCCAACCAAATTCACCAAGAACTTCAACATCTCTGCCTTCATCTTCATATACCTTTATATATATCCTCACAAAGCTGCATAAGTTAAAACAAAATCCATCGTAAGTTCAAAATCAACTATGACTTTTTTCTTAGATTTTAAATTTTCAATCTCACAAGACCAATCGTTCATCGTATCAAATGAATGCACTTTCATCTCACAAAATTGTAACTTTTCTTCAGAAAACAACTTATATATAGTTTCTTTTCCACACCAATGTACCAACAAGCTATCCAATCCCTCTGCCCTTTCATCTCGTCTTAGGAATTTGGATGCGATTTTCTCTACCCTATTACTGACGTATTCTATATCAACTGCTACCTCATGTTTCTTTGACAGAATAACGGCAGCATAGCCTTGGGTGTGAGAAATGCTAACATGATACCCTTTCAGCAACGGTTTGCCTAACGAATTATAAGAAATACAACCAAGTTCACAAACACGATCCTCAGAAATACCAAGCTGAAGCAACATCTCATGCAAAAGTTCCCTTACCACCAAGAACTCTAGCTTCCTCCTTTCACTCTTGAAATGCTCTACTTCCGTCACCAACGACTTCGTCCAAGGAAAACGCTCAACCATTTCCTCCACAGATTCATTTATATCCCATATTCCCAAACTTACCCCAGGATAAACTTCTCTAATATTCACTAATGCCATAAAACTTATTTTTTGCCGATAAATTATTTTTTGCCGACAAAATTACTAAAAAAAAACGAGAAAAGGAAAAAAGGACTAAGTTTTATCCACTTAGTCCTCTTTCTATAGCAAATATAAAAGTTTATCTTTCAAAAAGATGCAGCAACAAACCTATTTTGCATCACATGGATGAACCACAACTTTAATCTTGTTGATTCTTCGTTCATCCATCCCCATGACCTCAAAAGTATAATTTCCATATTCTATCTTTTCATGAAGACTTGGAAAATCCCCTTTAATTTCAAGCAACAATCCTGCCAATGTATCAGCATCCCCCTCGATATCTTCGAATACTTCACCATCGACATTAAGAATCTTACAAAAATCAGTCAATAAAGTCTTTCCTTCAAAAATGTACGTATTATAATTTAATTTGGAGTAAAATTTCTCCTCTTCATCATACTCATCATTGATTTCTCCAACTATCTCCTCCAGTATATCTTCCAACGTAACAATACCACTTGTACCCCCAAACTCATCCACAACGATTGCAATATGCACCTTATTATCTTGAAATTCCCTTAAAAGATCATCAATTTTCTTGGTTTCTGGTACAAAATAAGGTGGTCGAATCAAACTTTGCCATCTGAAAGAAGCAGGCTTATCCAAATGCGGTAGCAAATCTTTGATATACAAGACTCCTCTGATATTGTCCGTATTGTCCTGATAGACAGGGATGCGGCTATAATTATTCTCTACAATACATTTCAGCACATCAGGGTAACTGCTTTTAATATCCAAATCTACAACATTCTGCCTACTGGTCATCACCTCCTTGGCCGTCTCATCACCAAAACGAATGATTCCCTTCAACATACTTTGTTCGTTTTTGATATCATCCTTATCTGTAAGTTCCAAAGCTTGCTCCAAGTCATCAACGCTCAAAACATGATTTTCTTTCTTGACTATTCGTTCAGCTAAAACGCCACTTTTCAAAAGAACATTTTCCAAAGGCCAAAACAACTTACGAGCCAGCAAGACCCCACCTACAAAACGACGGCAAAATTGGAGCGGATTCTTACGGCTATAAACCTTAGGCATAATTTCTCCAAACAGTAAGAGGAGAAAAGTAAGAAGAATCGTAATAATCAAGAATTGCAGCCAATAAGCTTTTTCGCCAAAATGAACAACACCAGCGAAAACATAATTCAAGAGCATGATAATTGTAACATTGACAAAGTTATTTGTAATAAGAATCGTTGCCAATGTACGCTCCGAATCATTGCGTAACATTTGTATTTTTTTGTCCGTTTCAGTTTTTTCGCTTTCCAACTCATCTATATCTGTAGGTGAAAGGCTAAAGAATGCAATTTCCGACCCACTTGCAAAAGCCGACATCAACAATAGTATTGCGGCCAAAAAAGCCGCAATAAAAACACCAACCGAAGGAGTTAAAAAAGAGACATCGGCCAATGCTTCTGAAATATTAAATATATCCAATTTCTTTATTATTTAAAAAGGTAAACCATCTTCTTTACTTTCCGTTGACACGTTCTGTGCCGGTCTATCAGAAAGTTTGTTATCAGAAGTCAACTGAGAAGTAATGTTTGACTCAAGATGTGTACCTGTCGCACTCGAATTAGAAGCACCTGCTAACGAAGACATCTTAGAAACAAGCATTTCCAAATTGTCAACATAAATTTCTGTGACATATTTTCTCTTGCCTTGCTTGTCATCATACATACGATACCTAATCTTGCCCTCGACATACAACTTATCCCCCTTTCTCACATACTTCTCTACGTATTTGGCTAAGCCACGAAAGAAAACAAGGTTATGCCAATCGGTATGATCAGGAACCTGTGTTCCGTTCTGAAGCGTATATCCCCTCTCTGTCGTTGCCAAAGAAACTTGAGCAACGGCCTGATCCGCATCATAATAACGCACATCAGGATCCTTACCGACATTCCCTATTAACATCACCTTATTCATAATCCAACATTATAATCATTTCCACATACCAAGATAACGGAACTGAAAGTTCTTACCTTTTGCAGAAGGGAACTGACTTCTAGAATCCACTCGTCCCCTCAAATGCTCCACTATTCTTTCATAGCATTCCATGCCAGAACTAGCTTTGACATCTGCCACAAAATGCGTATCACGATACTCATGCTTACCCGTAGAAGGAATCAAAACAACTCGTTTAAAATCCAAACTGCCCTCATACCATCCAGGCAACTCTTCAGTCAAGCGATTGACAGGAGCTGGCGTTTGCGCATCATGATGTTCCAAGGAAGCTGCACCACGCAAAGCTTTCTTGTCCTTAAAATCCTGCATACAAGCAGCAGCAGTCTTAATAATGATGAAATAAACTCTAGGACGCACCTTATATCGCTTAGGATAGCAAACATCACTTGCAGCGTACTCACGAATATCAGCCTCAAGTTCACGATTCATCCCAATCTCAGAAATACTATTCAAAAATTCAATTGCTTCATCGGCAGAAGAAACAAACGTCTCCTTGTCGAAATATCTAATATACAAATTCATAGCTTGGTATGTTTCTCTCTTTTAAGAATCTAAAGAAAAGAGCGGAAAACGGGACTCGGACCCGCGACCCCGACCTTGGCAAGGTCGTGCTCTACCAACTGAGCTATTTCCGCAGTTAAAAAGAAATGCAACAACACGTGAAGAGGAGGAGACTCGAACTCCCACGACACAATTGTCACTACCCCCTCAAAG
>ERZ808278.301-NODE-301-length-37031-cov-3.925871_pt1 | contig 37031 bp, 43 predicted proteins | sample MGYA00521239_ERZ808278 | MGnify/ENA primary metagenome ERZ808278 (study PRJEB31516, sample SAMN03275600) | gut metagenome | biome: mammalia-associated habitat; material: feces | host: Papio cynocephalus | place: Kenya | collected 2012-07-17 ... | reverse complement strand
CGAGCACATCTTCTCTGACAGTATCCCCCACTGCGGATGAGCTAAGAGTTGTTCTAAGCTTAACATTTGCGCCTGCGTCATAAAAAGCTTTCAGATATTGAAAATTTCCTGTATCTGATAAGCTATTGTTGAACTTGACTCGATTGTCCTCTGTATATTTCGATAACGTAACATCAAAATACACAGTACGATGATTCAATACAGATAAATCTAAATTATTGTTAATTAGCTGACCATGCGCATTAAGTTCGTTACCGTTATCATCTAGATTTTCAGAAATCGTGATAGTAGTTGAAAGTTGATATCCGCTATATATTGGTTCTGTATTAGACCCATTTATATTTAAAATTGCGCTTTCTGGAGAAGAACCGACGTTTACGAAGACGTATTCATTTGGATTAGTAACTATTTCTCCAACTAGCTCATATACCTGACGCATTTCGCCATCACTCATATATAGCGTAATGTGTGAATTTCCATATTTAATATAATCTAAAGCTGTTTGTGACTGAGTAGACGATTCATATGAAGCAGATTCGCTATGTAAGCTATTGTCTACTAGCATACTAAGATATGAGAATTTAATCGGAAGGCTGACGTTAAACGGAGTAGACGCATCCTCATCGTATCTGAATGGGACCATGATACTTAGATTTTCTAGCGCATACCAAGGTCCAATTTCATGTCCAGCAACTTGCATACCTCCATGTGTTTGACCTAAGCTGTATATGTAAATAGTATTTGGATCTGGGTTATCCGGATAGTGTTCATTAGATTTAATATATACAACATTGATATCTGATCCTATTGTAGGAGCAGATTCGGTTCCCCCGCCTGAAGCGTATGTGCTGATTTTTGCTGTATCGTCCAAATCGATTCTGTGTAATTTACGCATTATTTCACCTACTTATAGTATTTGATGTTATAGAAGGTGTCGACAAACAAAATAGACGTATATTTCTATACGTCTATATAATATAGTTATATTGAATATGAATTATAACTAGTAGCTATGAGATAATCAAAATTTAATATGACTAATAACTATATTAAGAAAGTAATGTGGACAGAGATGAGTATCCATATAGCTGCTTAGTAACTGTTTTTGCAGTCAAACTTACCTCTCCCTTATTAGATGATATCCAAGCGTAATCTCCATATACATATAAAACACCAGAATCTGGATTGATAGATATCTTGAACATAGGCGCTGGATTCACGGTTCCGCCAATCTTTACACCTACCATAGATATTACTAATGATGTCTTGTTCGCATGTACAATATTTATTCCTGCGATTATAGAAACATTAGTCAAGTAAATGTAATTTAACTGAGTAGCTTGAGTAGTAGTTGCGTTTACTATGCTAAATATTGTAGAATTCTTGATAGTGATTTCACTTCTAAATACATTTGCATTCGGCAGATATGAGTTATTCAGCGATGCACCGTTAGAGAGGTATATTTCCATATTTGCAGATGCTGGGTGAAATACATTGTCTTGATAATCTAGCGCATTAATTTCTGTTGCTTGAAATGAAACCTGACCAAAACACGTGCCTGCTGTCAGTTTACATCCGTTTATTTGGGAGTTGTAGAAGAACCATTTTGAGAGTGACATATTGCTCGCATAGCTACGCCAGTCACAATTTGTAAGGTAGCAAGAGTAGAAATAAAAGGATGTAGGAGCTAGATAAGTAGTACCAGAACGAGTTATTTGGAACATGCAGCCGTCAAGCACATACCTATCTGAATGATTATTGCCGATGTTGAATCTAACAGTATATGAACCTGTAGCTGAGTATGACACAATAAAGTTACACAGTCTAAACACCAAACAACGATTGGTTGATGCGTATATCTTAGCAGTAGCTGCAGAACCTGCATTCAAAACAAATGCACAGTTGTTAAATTCAGTGTCTTTTAGGAATTGTAGTTCACCTGTTTCGGATATGCTATATGAGCCGCTTGTATCATACGTAGATACAAATTGTAAATTACTATAGTAGCGAATAGATTGAAACTCGTCGCTGTGATATTTGATAGTTGGCTTAGATAACGCAGTTACGCCTTCAATTCTAGTGAAATGTTTTGCAATTTGCAGGTTGTCTTCTAGTTGATTGACAAATATCGGACAATTTCCAGCTCCAGCTAACTTAAGTACATTGGAGGAGTTCAATATAGTAAGTGTGCTAGTATCGTAGTACGAACTATCTAAACTTGGAGCAACATACAATGTGTTTGGATCATGCATATTTAATGTTATGTTGAATTGCGTCAGATCTGCTATAATATTATTTATTCTATAAGATACAGTACTCGGATAAATACGTTTTCCTAATCTAAATAAGATATCTGATGGGTCAAACATGCAGATAATTCGTTTTAGTCGACCTGAGTTAGTAGAAGATAGAACGGTATTGGCTAGCAATCTAGCATTAGTAGCGTTTGTTATATAACAAGTTCTTGCACTAGTTGCAACATCTATATCTACAACAACTCCGCATATGTTACCATCAGGTACAGATAGCGCATATTCTTTAGAATCTAAGCTTGTCTGCACTTTAGTTCCGCTTGTCACCGATGTTGATATATCTCCTCTATAGTTCAGTAAAACATCGCCGAAAAGCTCTGCAGTAAATCTGTATTCATTTGAAATCAAGTCGTAGGTGAAATCAGATATTGATAGATTGACATCACTGCTTGGATTAGTTGAAGGCACAATTGGAGCAAATAGTGACGTAGTATCAATATAATTAAGAATGAAATCTGGGTCAAGATGACCATAGTCACTAAGATTAAAATCTGTCAGAACTCCGCTTGTGTAGTCTTCGTATGCAGCTAGATGAGTAAATCGGCTGCTAACTTTGTAATCTGAGAATCTTACATATCCATAAGTAAGAGTAGAACTAGCTGGCAGATATATCTGAAGCTTCTTAGGGAAGTTACCTGCATTTTTTACTACAGATGAAAATCCGCCAATACGATTTGGATCTATGCTAGCTTCGAATACATGATAGTCTCCTATATCGAAGATGTAATTTGCAAGATGGCTCTCTGCAGTTTCTGTCGTAGCAGACAAGCTCAGATCTCTGCTTCGAGCTAAACTGAATTTCAACTTCACGTCTGCGCCTACAGAGATAAAGCTATTTAAGCACTCGGTATTTACAGACATTGCTAGGCTGTTATTATATTTTACTGTGTAGTCAGACTGAAGCAGCACATCGAATATGATAGATCTAGCATTTAGAATATCTTTACTGATGGTGTTATCGATCAACTGGCCCTTAGCGTTATCTATTACAGTATCGCCTTGATGGAGCATGATGTCCTGAGAAATACACATATCGTTGTTATACAATGGCTGATATTTAGACCCAGTGGACGTCAATATTCCAGTATTGCTGAATGTGGACGCAGACCATATAGCTATGTTATCAAGTGCGTCATAGCTTGTTAAATGATATATGTATTTCCTTGAATCCTTAGATAATCTTAGCTTGACATTTGATGTACCTAGCACTACTCCATTGATCGGTTCATTAAGTAAATTATCTAGGAATCCAAATATGATGTTATGAGAGCACGGAAACTTTATCTTGAAAATTTCTTCAGATTCGTCTAAGGTTACATCTAGTGTTACATTTAGATCTCCTATATCACCTTCAGCGTAGCCGATGCGGTACTCTCCTAAATACATTTCGTAACCCTTTCCCTCTGTTTCGTCAAGTACGAAGTACAGGGTATCGTTGTTTCGAGTTTCTGGAACTTCTGTATTGAACGAAAACGCAAACGGACGACGATCAGCAGGGATATAGATTGAATCTGGTTGGATGTATCTCCAAGTTGCAGTTCCGTCATATTTTACGGTTATCTGAATTCTATTCTCAGATAACAACGTATTTTCGCTGCTTGCAGATTGGTTGTACATGCTATCTATAGTCGCTTCAAATATATAAGTATACATTGTCATAGCATCAAAGAAGCTACTAGCTAAGTTGGCGTAGACAACTTGTGTATATGTGCTAGAATTTGATTCAACAGTATGGTCAAATGACAATGTAACTCTACCACCAAGATCTAGTATTGCTTGTATTCTTGGTCCAATTTTAGAAACATATCCAGACTGTATTGTAGTAAATGATGCGCTGCTGTCAGAGTTTAGACGTATATTGAAATCTTCGTGGATTCCAGAACAAATCGATTGAGGAAGTTTAGATTCGTACATGTACCCCATACGGTTAGTTCCAGAGTTACTATCGTAAACTATCTTGTTGCCCAATCCTACCGCATGAGGAAGCGCGCTTCGATTGTCTCCGGTTTGTATATTTTCGGAATCTGAATAGCTTTCTGACGGCGTATAATTTGCCCAAACTGCGTAGAAGTTAGATATGTCGGAAGTATCAGAGTATACTAGTTGATAAATTGATCCGTTCGCATCAGGATAATGATCAGTACTAGCACCGGATTGAACAAAAAGCTTTATATCTGGTACTCTTGTATTGACGTCAGACTCTGGTTGCATGATTTGACTTGTCATGAGTACGTATAACTGACTAGTTGACAAAGGAAATTCAATCTGACCTAGACCTGTAGATAGGTATTGAAGGTACAACATTATGGATAAATTATCGACGGAATTAGAAGTAACGCCTACTGAGGTGTTACCTAAATAAACCGTATAGTTTTCACTATTTTCTGATTTAATGAAGTAAATAGTATTTCTATCTACATTTTGTGGCATAGCAGAACCGAACTCTATAGCTACGGCACTATTATTCTCAGGTGTTGTATGACTCGAACTCATGATTATTCCCCCCAAGTTAATCTATTTTCAAGTTGTCAATCGACAGATTTCCATCTCAGTACATTTGCGCCAGATTCTACTGAATCCAACTTAGATTTGTAGCTATCAGAGAAATCATTAGTACTTAGTTGTTTGCCATCAGCTTTATCGACCTTCTTAGCTAAATTAGCTGAAATTATTGACCAAAGTTTTCTTAATCCGTCCGTATCAAGTACTGCCATATGATTCAACCTCCTAATTAAGAATTGATAAGCTCAGCTAATTTTTCATCAATCAACTTGCCGATCGCTTTATAGCCATATTTTGAGAAGTGGAATGTTCCATATCCATATGTTGAACCGGAAACTACTTCGCAAAGTTTTGGGCAATTCTTAAGTATGATATCATCTGTTTCCCAAGATGAAGTATCAATAGTATTAGCTAGACCAGCCAGTGCGCATCCTCTATCTACAAGCAATTTAGGTAGATAAAGCAGATGATCTGTTCCGTCAGCGTCTTTAAGTAGACTACGAATACCTTGATATCCGTCTCCATCTTCGACCCATTGTTCGGCAAATTCTCTACATATTACGCATATCCAATTCTTGTATTTGCCATATTCGACCATTTGTATAACTTTAGCAGCAAACTCTTGATGACTTGCTACACGACCGTTAGCTCCCATCCAAATGACTGCATATCCGTTTCGGCAATTTCGCATGGCTTGAGTTTCTATTTCAGTGCCCTTCGATACAGTTACAGCTGATCCAGAGGTGAGTCGCTTAAATTTATACGTGTATGTGCTATCATTGTCGTATGTAGTTGCTATTTCTCTATACAAGTTACCTAATACGCCACCGATGGAGACTGGGTTTACGCCTGCTTCATTCATCCTCAATGGCTTGACAGTCTGTCCTGACCTAGTAGTTAGTCCATCACCTTCCCAATTCGTTTGAGCTTTAGTGCAGCTGCCTAAGATCACAGCTGTATCCTTATCTGCTGGTATAGTTATATCGTTAGTTAAAACAATTGGATCTGCGCCTTGTCTCGCCATTATCGTCTGAATATCTTCAGACTGAACACCATAGTTAATATGCGGATATCTAAGCTGGTTACACCAGGGATTTGGATGGAATCCATCGCCGTCGCCTGATCCAACACCTTCTGTCAAACTATCTCCCCAGCAATATACAATATTATTGCTAGATCCTGAAACTGTAGGTGTGTCTACATCGTCATCTACACTAGATACTGTATGAATATCTGATACTAATGAAGTTACTTGTTCTGTTGTAAGCACAGCGTCATATATTCTAGCATCTACAATATCAATATTGGTATATTGCTCAACTTGACCAGATCCGCTATAACGCGCGCCTAAGATACACGTTAAGTTTTCAGGTACAATAGAGCTAAATGCATATCCTAGAGGTGCATTATATGCTAGATACTCATTCAAATAGATGGAATACTTATCGTCGTTCTTCACTAAAGTAATTGTGTGGATACTGGAGCCTAAAAGTTCGGAATATGTCTTACCTGTATAGTCATAAGCTAAATCAAGTCTCACTATTCCAGAACCGGCATAAACAAACCAACCCTCATTAGACGCAGCCTGTCGAATTTGGAAACCTTGTGGCGCACTGCTGTCATATAAACAACAAGCTAGCATAAGTGGATATCCATATGTAGAAGACGGTGTTCCTTTATATGAAATAGACACTGTCCAGTTCTTTGCTGCGTTATTTTCAAACAGCTTAACTCCAGTGTTAATATACTGACTGCCATCTAGTATAGTTTCTTCTTGTAATCTATATAAGAATGTTCCATACTTGTCTTCAGTAGCTCCGCAAATAGACTCGATAGTGTTGTCTGTAATAGCTGAAATGTTAGGACGAATTGGTCGACTGCCTATAAACGCATGTAAGTTTCCACCATAGTTCTTTCCAGTAGCGACTTCATTTGCGTCAGAAGTAGTCACATAAATTGTGTTGTCACTCAAGTCGTCGGTTAAATCGGATTCAGAAATAAATGCAAATCTCACATCTTTTCCAATATCTGGCATATTATCCCATAACCTCCTCCCGCGCAATTACTTGCGTAGTTAATTCTATGATTTTATTTTTTTGTAAGTATGGTAACTTGTTAATAGTATTATAGGTATGTATAAATAATATACACACGAGATGAGCCTGTCGAAGCAAGCATATTTCGTGTGCATACAATTAAATTTATGAATAAACTATATATACTACATTATCAATACATGTCCCAGCTGGATCCATTATCAATATACGGAATATATCTGTCCCAAGAACTACCATTATCAATGTAGACTTGATACGCATCCCATCCAGAGCCATTATCGATATAAACAAGACCTTGGCCAGTAGTTTTTGTTAGTGTCATCGAGCCACTAGCTGATGCTGAGCCGCAAGTGTAACTCAAACCGTCTCGATCTGTTACCTTAAAACTAAAACTTAATGTTTTTGTACCCGTCGCGTCGTGTGCAACGGTGACGGTTCCGCTTTTCAATGTAATTGTACTTGAGCCATTGTAGTTTGGGATCGTTCCTGTATAGTTGGTTCCATTTATTGTAATTGTATAACTAATATTTGTGCCTTGAGTGGCCCAGTTATATCCGCTCGTAATTGGAGCGATTTTAAAAGTATAACTAATACTTGAAGTATTGGCGCTATTGTTTGTACTATTTTCAGTAATAGTTAATGTAAACTTGTGGTGACCTTTTGAACCGTTACCACTGATAGATTTAGATTGTAAAGCCATTCAATCACCTCTTTTTGTTGTTTTTAATATTATACTTTTTGAAAATAAATTCTTCCTTTCATTCCAGGAGAAGGACGTTGAGAACTAGTTCCATAACCAACTGCTTCCATGCTTTTGAAGAAAGCGCCAGTTAATCCATTTTGCTCCCAGGTTCCGTTTACACACCGCCAAGCCTCTACACAATAAGTAGTTCCAACAAGATTAAAAATAAAAGCCAAAATGTGATTAGTTGAACTTCCTGTAGTAGCAAAGTATTGACCGAAATTAACACCAGCCCATCCAATGCTTCCACACTGGAAGCCGCCAGCTGAAGCATTTTCGGCAATTTGAGCAAGCGCTTTATTTCTCCAATCATCCTGGCTAGACGCAGATATATCGTGAACATGAACTATATTTAAATTTTGTTGAGCGGCATACGAATTTGAAGCTCCAGTTCCTCCATTAGTAATTGGAATCTGATCGGCATTTGTATAATTATGCCACCAGCCACTCCATCCGTTACTTGGATCATATTCAGCTGTCCATGTTCGTCCCCTTTTTGGATACGCTTCATGTATCTCAACTATTGTCTTGTAATGATTAGCGGCAGAAGAATATGCTTTATACACTTTTCTATAACCATAAAAAGCTCCAGATTTAACAGGTGAATTGGTTAAAGTTGAAGCGTCTTCAGTTCCAATGTAACTGTCTCTGTTCCATTCTGAACTAAGTTGATTTCCTGTTCCAATATACATTAAATCAGTAGCCATAGCATGACCACTTCCATAGTATGGAGCAAAATATTCAACAGCATTACTTGCAGCACTCAGATTTATTCGAGCATCAGTTGCATTGTTAGCTCCTGTGCCACCATTATTTATTGAAATCGTATCTTTGCTAGAAAAAATACACATCCAATCTTGCCAAGTGCTATTTGCATATGTTCTGATATACATTGTATATTCAAAGCATGTGAATCTCTGGTAAACATTGATATTGTTTATTACTTCTAGTATGCCATGATTGATACCATCAGGTCTAGGAGGTGTATTTGTACACTCACGTAAATCTACCCAATATACGCCTGGGGTAGTTATATCATTTAAATTACCTGAAGTGGTTCCAGCAGATTGGAGAGCTTGATACCCCCCCCCGCGAGAAGTAGCGCCTGTACCGCCGTTACTGATACTAACAACTCCTGTCACATTAGAAGCTGTTCCAGAAATATTATTGTGGTCATGGCTGTTGTCTGCTTTTGTATTTAATTTTTCTGTCACTTTATTCCATACTCTATCTAATCCATCTTTGTCTAAAAATGCCATATTTCCTCCTATTTTTTAATTTATTTTACTTGTCAGTGTCAACTAAAGTATCTGATACTATCTATACCTTCTTAAAGAAAACTCTACCAGCAGTTCCTGCAGATGGTAGGCTTGACCCATACACATCAGAATTTACAAAAAATCCGCGACCTGATACCCATATGCCTCCAGAAGATTGAATATAACCCGTGGTAACAAAGTTTCCAATATCTCTAAGAGTACCTTGATCACTTTCTATTATTCTTGTCGTATAATCAGCTGTACTTCCGTTATAATGAAAATCAATATATCCACCATATCCCGCAGAAGAACTTAAACTTCTACCAAGTTCTATTCCATCTGTATTATTACGAATAAATTCATTATGTAATGGAACTTCTTGCCAATCTGTCCACGTCCAGGGAGATTGCCAATTTTGTTGTGTACGTACCCACATACAATTTAAATTATGGGATTTTAACCATTGGGTACAATAAGTATCTTTATCACCTAATCCTGTTACCGTTAATTCAAATGCTCCTTTTCCTCCAAAATAAGAAGGAAGATTAGATATCGTATTTTGACTAAAACTAGAGACATAAAAACCTCTTTTTCTATACTTGTCATCATTTAAGTCTGCACCACTTGGTATATAAGTAGTTTCTATATCTTTTGCGCTACAACTAACCCAACTTCTCCAAGTTCCAGAAGTATAATTTCTACTATATAAACTACCATTACCAAGATTTATTGCTATCTGCCCACAAGCTGAATCCGATGTGTGATATCTAAAAACAAATAAAATGTAGTATCCAGTTTCAGAAGGTAGATTCTTTCCCGTATTAGTATTCAATACATATACACCAGATGCCACAATATTTGCGTCGGTTTCATTACCCCCCCCCCCGCGAGCAGCGCAGTTAAGCCTAAGTTGCGAGTAGTATTACCAGTGCCTCCATGATCGATACCGACAGTACCTGTCACATTTTCGGCTGTACCTGATATGCTTGTATGATCATGACTACTGTCAGCTTTGGTGTTAAGCTTTGCCACTATTTTTGCCCAAAGTTTTTCTAATCCTGCCGTATCTAAAAAAGCCATATTATCACACTCCTGTATTGTATCTATCGTTCTGAGAATAAATTTTACAAAATCCTTCGATTTTTGACTTACTACAGCAGCCTTACACCTTGAGAAAGAAGACTCGACCTTTTGAATGATTTGTTGGTAAAGATGTACCGTAATCTGCTGTGTAAAAGCGTGCCATCGGAGCTGTGCTATCACCTAACCAAAGTTTACTACCATCTTGTCTAAGAGTTACATGATCTCCATTCCAATTTAAACGAGTAATTGCTTCTACAGAATTATTGCTGGCGGTTCTTTGAGCAATGGCTAATTCTCCATCGGAAGTATTGGCTTCATATAGACGAGTATATTTATATCCATTTACATTTCTATCAAAATATAAATTTGGTTCTAGTGATTGTTTTCCAATATTTAAATGTATTTCAGTTCTTCCGGAATTCTGGTTATTTGTTTGTTCTACTAGTATTGGATACCAATCTGTCCATACCCAAGGTTCTTGCCAACTGGTTTGCGATCTCATGTATATATGAGCATTGTCAAGAGCAATTAGGATTTGATTAGTATACGTAGAGTTTGCATTGATTCCTGTTACAATCAGCGTAAATGCTCCTTTGCCATCACCAAAATATGGAGGTAAGTTGGAAATAACATTTTGATATGATTGTGATACAAAGGTACCGTTCGTCATATAATCATTTAGATCTGCACCTGAAGGTATAGATTTAAAGAACTGTAGATGTGCGACCGCTCCTGATACAACAATACTCCAATCTGTCCAAGTCTTGCCTGAAGCGTACAGCCTTGTAAATTCTACGCCATCACTATTCCATATTATTCTTTGCAGCACTTCTGCGCTGTTTGCTGAAGATGTAGATACTTCTAGTCTTGCCCAGTTATCTGTTCTACCGGCGAAATCAGGATAGTTTGTAGTATCAGAGGTTGTAAATAAATATACGCCTGCGTTCAAGCAGTCATTCAAGTTTCCGCTATACACCCCCCCCCGACATCAACGCAGAATATGCAGCGCTGCGAGATGTAGAATTTGTGCCGCCATGCGAGATAGATACTACGCCGGTTACATTAGAAGCAGTGCCTGTAATTGAAGAGTGATCATGCGCTTTATCTGCTTTGTTGCTCAACTGAGATTGTATTTTTTGCCAAACCTTAGATAGCCCGGAAGTGTCTAAAAATGCCATATATTTCACCATGTTCCATCATTTGCATATATTATTTATTTCGTCTTCTGTTATCGCAATCACTTTAGAGCGTACAGGAGTTGAACCTAGATACACATTGTATTCATTGTCAGCTGCATTTGCTGTGAAAAAAATGCAATTCGGATCGGGCTCGCTTGGTAGCTTTGTTCCAAATTTCATTTTAACTGGACTATTTTCAGATGGTGTTGTAATCATATTAACATCCTCCTATGCAAAGTTATTTTATATATTGTAGTACCATCGACAACAATCGAGGAAGATAATGTTATTTTGCTTAAGTATCTTTCTCACATTGTTCCATCTCTGCGCTTAAGAGTTTAAGATCTCTAATATCCTCCATTTGATGAGTTATGAAAGAGTTCCCACCTAACGCAGTGTAAGAGGAATACAATTCTTCTACAATGAATAGAGAATGCGCACCGATGAATCCTTTGCGCATATAGTAATCATGTGCTTGATTTATCCTGTCTCTAGTAGACGCAAGTAACGAAGCTTTTAACTTATCGTTTACATCAGATTGAGAATCAGATAAAGCTTGAAGCTGCGTTGTCAATGTAGCTATCTGAGTATCCATAGACAGCTTCATTTCATTGAGCGTATCATGCATTGTAGACTCTAATGAATGTATGTTCTTTTTCTGTTCTTGTTTAACTGATGTCATCTGAACATCAATTGTTTCTTTAGTAACTTTCGTTAATGTCTTTTTAAGTATTTTGACAATTATCGCAGATGCGGCTGACACTGAACATATTAAAGATGCAGCTAGTTGGATGTATTTGAGTATTTCATCCATGTCATCACTCCTTATTTACAGATTTCCAGACAAGCTTATTATCAGAAATTCCTAATAACTTCTTTATGTTTTCAATAGAAGTGTTAGACCCTTCAATTGTATCTCCGAAGATGCGTATATAGTCTTCTCCTGATTTAAACTCAAGAGCTGCGCCGTCGTTCAATGCGCCTCCATTTTTAGATAGTTTAGATGTATCAGTCAGCTGTACACGCTTATCTTTAGTATCATCTAAGTAAGTATTACCTGTGTCTGTTTCAACTAGTAGTCTTCCAGGTACTTTAACTGTAGGAGTTGTATCGGAAGGACCTCGGCTAAATGATACATCTTCTAGTTTTATATCACTCATGATATCACCATGCTATGACTCAAATTTATTTGACCTAATCGTATTAAAGGTGAAATAAAATTTCGCCGAACTGATTTGACTCAACTCGGCGAAATTTTATTTAATTGACAATGTTAATTGACAACAGCTTAGATAGCCTGCCACTTAAGAGCTGCGTTTGAAAGCTCAGTCTTCGTAGCATAAGTATTAACAATATTGTTACCTGCGCCATCAGCAGCTGCTTTAACACCTGTGACAGTGATAGACACGTCCTTAGATCCATCAAAGGAAACAGAACCAGTTGCATCACCTGCAAGGGTGATAGTTCTAGCAGTCGTCAGCTTCGCAGCAGATGCAACGGACTTAGCAGAGTCCGCAGTGTTGTTTACATTGCCGAGGCCTACATCTGCCTTCGTGAGAGTTTTGTTTACCCAAGCAGTGCCATTGTAAACAAGAGAGTTACCGTTTGCTGCAGAAGTGATAGTCGTATCAGTAAGAGAGGATACACTCTTTGCTGTGCTGATTGTTACAGCTTTAGAGCCGTCGAATTCAGTTCCGTCAATCGTCAATGCGTTATTAACTTTGCTAGCAGATCCAGCGTTACCGGTGATTGTAGTGATCGTGATATCGCTTGTTAGCGCCTGACCATTTACTTTGCGAGACGTCGGAACATATCCAGATAGATCAACATCCGTATTACCAATCTTTTCATATGCCGGAGTTGTAGTTGTTGTATTCCAAATGTACTCATCGAAGGAGTCATTGCTTCCATGTGTATGCGGAACAAGATAAATGACACCCTTCGTACCAGTAGTCGGAAGTTTGTCGTAAGCATCGACCTTAATAATATCAAACTGAGTTACACCAGAAATAGCAGAATTGATAGCAGTCTGAACAGCACCTGCAGTTGGGAGATCTGTACCGCCTGCAGTGACTTCAGTAGCTACGCCTTTCTTAGCAGCTGCGCCTGCGTCTGAAATCTTTGCAGTCGTGATTGTTGGAATTCTATCCACAGCAAACGTACCAGACGTAATCTTAGAAGCAGCAAGATTCGGAATATCAGAAGCAGCTAGATCAGCACCTGCAGTTACAAGGCCCTTAGCATCGTAGGTGATTTTAGTATGCGTAGCACCTGTAATAGCTGTGTTAGCCTTTACAGCAGCGTTCGCAATGGCTTTTGCGCCAACTTCATTGTCCCAATTCGTGATCTGATCGGTAGTGATATCCATTGCCGGCTTTGCAGCAATTCCATCTACAGTCGCCTGAGTTGCAAAGGTTTCACCCTTAGTCAGTGTAAGTGCATGACCGGCAGTATCAAAGGAAGCTGCAGTAACTGCGTTACCATTCCCGGACACAGTTACAGTATTCTTCGTCTCAGACGGCTTTGCGGGAAGCGTAATTGTTACATCTTGAGCAGCAGTAATATTACCGCGAGCATCGTACGTAACCTTCGGCACCTTGAAGCTGCCGCCGAATGCAACTGAGCCCGCGGTGTTGTTACCAACAACACCAGCAGCAATGCTAGCATTCAGCTTAGCTACCATATCCCAAGATTTACCATCTTTGCTGTAATAGAGAGAACGAGCTGTGTTATTCTCTAGAACGAATAGAGAGTTCGGAGGAAGGAAACCTGTAGGAAGTGTAGTTCCATGAACAACTGGACGAGTGTATTCTGTATCACCTACAAAGATTCGCTGCTCATCCGTAGTAAAATAAATAGTATTTGCGTCTTTAGTCGCACTGCTATAAGCAGATTGTAGACCATACTTAAACGCAATATTTCCAGTAGTTGAAGGCATATAGTTAGCCCCTTTCGTCAAATATATTTAGTATGTTGCGTAATATTCATGTATCACGCAACATACAATTTTAATTATTGATTGATAAATTACAGCGTGTGCCAGCTTATCGCTTCATCAATTGCTGCAGCTACAGCCGCTTCAGAAGCAAGCGTGTCAGCAGAAGCAGACTCAGCAAGCTTAGCTCCGCCTACGGATTTACCAAGATCCTTAATAGTTCCATCTGTTCCAAATGTAACAACGTTGTTTTCTGCGCCAGTAACTGCTGTAACTTTTTTAGCAATAGCAGCAGATACAACACTATTAGTTGCAATCTTTTCAGCAGAATCGTCCAGATCTCCTTCCGACTGAACAGAGAATTTGCTTTCTACAACATTGCCATTTGCGTCGCTGATAACAATTTTCTCTCCAAGAGCGGAGTCAATCTTATCGAGCTTTCCGGAAATATCTACAATGAACCCTTTATCAGAATACTTAAGGGCATTCTTTGTATCTGGATCAATGATAAGCTGAGCAGAAATCTTGTTATCATCAGATACGGAAACAACGATATTCTTATTCGTGTTATCTGCAGTGTAGATATTTACAAGCGCTTCTGCAGGGATGATAACAGGATCAGCTTGATTATCGATGGTGAGAACAATAACCTTGTGGTGAGTTGGATTCTCTTCGGGATAGTCTTCGAAATACTTACCTGCAGTGACGAACTTATCCTTCGGAATATTTACAACAAGATTATCTGAACCATACTGTGGAATTGTGATGGTGAGTGTAGCTGCATCATAAGTTACACCGTGAGCAACACCTGTGAGCGTAGCAGCATCTCCATCTCCAACTTTGACAGTACCAGCAGCTGTGTCGAATGTAGCAGCAAGAGAAATTGCATCCACAGCAGCTTGAATGCCCTTCTTGATCAAACCAATCGTAGCAAATTTATTGGATTCTGCGTCTGCCCAGTTAGCGCCATCGGTTAGATAACCGGGAGTGAGTACAATCCAACTCGCATTATCTGTAGTAATCTTTGCTTCGAATGTAGTAGAGTTGATGTAGAGCTTATCGAGAATAGCATCAGCCACTGCAGGAGCTGCATCTGTTACAATAACGGACTTAGTTAGATCTGCAGAGCCTTTGCAAACTCTGCCTGCGTCGGTGATAAAGTAAAGCGTGTTTACATCTTTAGTATCGAGATCTCTATAAGCTGCTTCGGTGATAGCAGAGAAGATAACCTTATTCTCTGTACCCTGCCAGATTGTATCGCTATGTGCAGCAGATTCGCGCCAGTTTGATACCTGAGTGATGTCACCACCAGCAAAGATCCAAACCGTATTGGTATCTTCACGATAAACTTGCTGACCAGCTTCAATGTCTTTAAGAGCTAGCATAGCAGCTTCATCATCTACAAATAGCATCGGCTTAGTTGCGCCGATTTCAACTAGATCACCATCGGTGTTTGCAATCTGATATGCAACAGAGGTCTTCTTAGTCTCGTCAACAACTGTTACAATCTGACCGACATATGCGATAGGATTAGTGGTTGCATACGTAGTAGCTTCATCTAGAGAGTAGAATACGGAATATCTCTCAATTGGGCCGCTGTACTGACGGCTAATCTGAAGAGGGAACTCCATGAAAGCGTTTGTTTTGTTAATTGTAGCCATTAAGTTTCACTCCTTTCTATAGTTTAGCCTAGCGTAACAGCAAGGACAGCGTCTTGACTATATGCGTTAAGCGGAACATAAGTCCAAACATTGTAAGTAATAGCTGCATGCTTGTTTGCGCCTTCTACATCAATAGTAGACTTAGTGAACGTTGCGGTAACGTCTGCGTTCAATGCAGATTCGTTCAGAATCTTTGTAACACCTGCGTTAGTTGCCGGAGCAGCAATGATAACACGCTTAGCGCCTGCATTTACAGTAACTTTGAAGGATCCTGCTTTGTAAGCTGCGTTAGCCTTTGTCTGAAGATTACGAATTGCGTCAGACGTTAAATCAGCAGTATCAGAAGTATAACCTGCGAAATAGCCCTGACGATACGGTGTGAATACATAATTAGTAGTATTCTTAGAACCTGCTGCGATATGACCAGTCGGATAATCTTCTCCTAAGTTGTCTTGCTTTACAGCACCCTCTGCGTATGTAGCAGTTGCGGAGTATGTAGTAGTTGCAATAAGTGAAAGAGCTTCTTCGGTGTAGTCTGCCGGCGTAGTCGTAACTGCGTCACCTGCGTCTGCGCTATTCTTCTTGAACTGAATATTCGTAAGTGCGCCTGCGTCATTCTTCGTGAATGTAGCGCGAAGCTTTACATCAAGCGTAGAACCGATTTCGTAATTACCTGCAGCCGAACCTGCGTTGTTAGCAATTGCAACAGACGGCTGAGTATACGTCGGAGGAACCTGTTTCATCAAGAGCTTCTTGACGATATTCTCAACTGTCATGTCCTTTGCAATCTTATCACCGGTCTTGAAACCACCGAGCGTAGCGCCTGCGCCTAGCTCAACCGTGAACTCTTCATCTTCACCAACAGATACATCAGAAAGAGAAGAACCTACAAGTGTAGATAGATCGACTTCTACCTTAGACTGCTGAGCGTCATTGAGTGTAAGTGTTAGGATGTGCTTTGCACTATCATAAGTAGCGCCTGCGAGGAAGATATCTGCTACAGTTACAGATTTAGTATCTCCACCCTTAGTTGTAAACTTAATTACAGTACCTGCAGTTCCTTCAGGAGCTGCTTCTGTAGCTACGTCTACAAATGCATCATCTAGCTCACCAATAGCTGCTGTAATTGCATCAGAAACGGCTTTAGCTGTTGGAATCTGTTCGTCTGTTGCCGCATCAAGTGTTTTTGCGATAACATTTTCAGCAAAGTTGGAAATCTTAAGGATACCATCAGCAACTTCGGTAGCCTCCCCTCCGCCAACTTGAATCATTTCAGAACCTGACTTGATCCAAGATGTCGTTTCACCCGCTACAGTAGCAATATAGAGAATATTCTCCTTTGCAAGTTCTGCAGAAGGTACAGCAGTTACAAACTGAACATTAAGCTCAGCCTTGTCTGCAATAAGCTCAGAGCCTTTATAAATTTCATGAGAGTCTGTTAGGAAATACAATGTATTTTCATCTTTGACTGTCAATGCCTTGTAAAGGTCGCTCAAGCCGTAGCTAAAAAGAACTTTTGCTGCCATTAACTTATTTCACTCCTTACTTCTAATTTGCTCCACTGTACAGTTTCAGAGGAGACTTCTTTGATAACTTCATGAAATTTTTCGCTAGATTCGATAATCTGATCTACCTTGTCAGATAAACTGTCGTTGGTGACATATTTATCTGGAGATATACCAAATGTCTCTTCATCCCAAGTTCTCGTAACTTGATTCCAGGTGAAGTATTTAGTACCAGAATCTGTCTGGTTGACTTTAACTACTTTACCGTTAGGAATTAGCTGATTAGATAATAGGTAATCTCTTTCAGCTTCTGTGTCTACTGTTATGAAAGCGTGATCTGCTTGAAAATGATGCGGATCAGGCTTTGGAGGAGGGCACGGCGGTTCAGGCGGTGGGCACGGACACGATGTATCAGGTGGACAACATCCTCCAGATCCAGTAACTACTGATACATTCAACAATACATCGTTCGTAGCAGGTAGTGTAGTCTGTGTAGTAATGGAACAAAAATACCAACCGTTCTTTTGTAATCCCTTGTAGATATACCAGCCATTCTGCACTACCCACTTCGTTCCTGGATACGTAGCAATAGTTACTATGTTACCTTCATACAGTTTAGTGTTACTACCTGGAATTTGTATATAGTTCATGATTTCACCTCACTTTACAACTGTATTTCATATATATCATATAGATCTGTCAATGATACAGGTTTTATCATAGTAGGGTCATCTTTTTGTTCAAAATACCATCCACAATGCGGTCGATTACCGTCGCATTGATACCAACCATGTTTAATTACCCAGATATTTGCATCAAACCTGCCAAGCTTGACATAACTACCTGCAGCTATATCTATATCTGTATCTGGTACATGTAATTCGCAGCATTCGCACATAAAGAAATCACCTCCGACCTGATTCAATTCTATTATAGGTTCTGGAGGTGATTATTTATTTAGCTATTTTATAGTGTTATGACGAATTTATGTTAGTCTATGGTGTCTGATGTAATCGGATCAGATTTCAAATAATTGTAGATCTGTTCTGCAATTATTTGAATATCTGGATATGGTTTTCCAGTAGTTCCCTTGAATCTAAGATCAATAAAGTGTTTCCATGCCTTTAAATTTCCAGTTACAACAATTTCAGTAGCTGTGCTATTAGGTAAAACACATCTAGCTTCTTGGGCTGTGCATCCTTCAGCCATCAATGCGTTGTAGAACTGCTCTGCAGATTTTAAAGAATTTTGGAACAGCTTCCTCTTGTCTTCTGATGCAGCTTTGTACCAACTAGGTTCGATGAATTCTATGTCGGTTGAATTATATTTAACATATCTCTGAGACTGCTGGGCAAAACTCATTGTTCTATGACGGACAATTTCATGCGTTACTGCTCTGTCTGTCTTTATTCTAAAACTCCGATATACGTGATTTAGTTTCTCTGTTTCACTTAAATCTTCAAGCTTTTCTAGCTCAATCACTTTTATTCTAGACTTAAATGTAATATCAGGCCACGATTTATTTTCCATAGGATATGCATCCGGATATATTAGATCAGATAATCCAGCCCGAGTCATCGCTTCGTATATCTGTCTAATATACGAAGAATCATTTACTGCTCTAAGATTTCCAGACATAATGAATCTTGGAACCTTATATTTTGGATCAGCATCATTGATTCTCCAGTGCTTAGTGAAATTCATATATCTGCATAATGCAGATTTCAACGCATCATAGTAGTCTTCGTCTGTAATCTGAAATGTGATAGAGGCGTGTTCGAGCATCGCAGTATGTTTATGTTTAACTAGATTGTCAAACATGCGCTTTGCTGAACCTTCGGATTTATTTCCGTCGGATTTGTAACATGTTCTAGCGGCGTCTTCGATTCGTCTCAAAGGATCAGTTTCTGTAATAGGTAGAACGGACGGTTGTACTAATTTCATATTATCACCTCATAAATTTATTTCGGAAATCTTGCTCTGTTATTTTAGCTACCCCATATTTATCTGCTTGTATATTTTTACTACTTTCGCTATTAGGGTCATCTGTAATAAGATATATTGTATCCTTAGACAACGAGCTGACATCAAATCCATATGATTTTAGCTCTGCTTCAAATTCTGAACGCTTTATGGATAGTTTGCCTGTGATTGCAACTTTTGTATGAGCAACATCAGAAGTATTCCAGATCAACCTATTCCACAAATATTTAAGTCTTGCAAATTTATCTAAGTGATTCAATATAGAATTCGCATTCGCGTATCCAATGAAACTATCTAAGTTACTGATATCTGAGATAGGAGATTGTCCCAAGCTCACATTTAGAATTGTTTTAATCATTTCGGAATACTCAGATAGTTTTCTAGATGTCTCAAGCCCTAATCTAGGAATATTCAACGCTTGTAAGGCTGTAACGATGTCTATGTTATCAGAAAACAACTTATAAATAGACTGCTTAAACAGTTCAAACTGTTTTCCAGAGCCGTTGTACATTGTGAACTCTATGTCAATGTCTGATTTTTGTCTTGACATGAGCGAATCAACTGTAGTATTATCTCCAAATACATCATACAAGAATTTTTCTCTTAATGCGTCTCCAATTCCATCAATGGGTGACAAGAAATCACACCAGATGAGTAGATCGGTTTTTTGATAACTCGCACATCTGTAATTCGGGCACATCAAGTTGACTCCTGACTGAATTAACTTAGTATTACAACATGGACAAGTATCTGGCAATACATTGTCATTACAAGGTTCAACAACATTCAATACATACGGAATGATTTCATTAGACTTGCAAAGCTCAATTTTGGCACCAGGACCAATATTGTGATCTTTAATATATTTTGCATTGAATCCTGTAGCAAACTGAACTGTAGTACCTGATAAGTCAACCGGCTCAACATTTATAACAGGGATCATATATTTTGTTTTTGACAACGACCAATCAACAGATTTGACAGTAGTTATTTTTGACTCTGCAGGAAACTTGAACGCTTGAGAATCAAATTCATACGAAAATTCATTAGAATTCAGTTCATTACAGATAATCGCATCATTTGCAATTACTATACCGTCAGCGGGGTATGTATTGTACCAGTTGTCTTTGTAGTCAACCATACGCGGATTCAACGTATCTTCATACAGCTTTGTTTTGTCATATCTCACAACATGGTCGTATCGAGATTGAAGCCATTTCATCATGTTTTCATAGGATTGAAATAAAATATTTCCTCCTACAACTTTGTATACCACAATATCAAGCAGGACTAGATCCGGCGAAAGATCTTTAGAATTGATCAATCCAGCAGTTGTATTTCTTGCGTTTTTAGCATCGGGATGATCTCGTCTATACATTTCAAATTGAGCAGAAGGCATGATGATTTCTCCACGTATGCCTCCAGTAAACGAAGTATCACCCCAAAGCGATTTATTGTTAAGTATGACTGCTACTTTATCTGAAATGTCGATACCTACTTTACCGTCCCCACGTGTCACAGCAGATACAAACTTACCATTTTCATAATACATAACAACACTTAATCCATCAAGTTTGAGTGATGTGATTACTTCAGTGTTTCGTAATGACGATTTCAGTTCTTTCCAGTTGTGCAGTTTATCTAACGAACCCACTTCGCCATATTTATGTGTTACTTTATGACCTACTGTAGTGTCTGAAGATACGTCGTATCCCCAACCTGTTTTCAATAATTCAGAGTTTGGCTGCTCTTGTTTTAGCTTATCAACTAATGCATCAAATTCTTTATCCGATAAGTCTTGACTACCGTCTGTATAATACTTCTGAGCATTTGCCTTTATCTTTTTCTCTAAGGCGCTGAATGACATGTTATCCTCCATCTATATAGTTAATGTACTAAGTTGCTAAAACTTTGCATCAATTAGCTGCGCCTCGAATTTACTAGTTCGCAACAAATATTTCCAACTCGAGTCAACTCTGCGTCTGCAGACAATTGACTGCGTTTCTTAATCTCAGCTTTGAGCTGTTTGACTTCTTCTTGATATTTACGGATAAGTTCAGACTGAAGTTCATTCATTTTAAATACAATATCAAGTTTCGGGTTCATTGTAATACCTCCTAATATAATTCAAAGTTCATAATAGCCAATGTTTACGAGCTATTTGTTCATAAACAAATCTTCCTAATATAAGTTAGATTGACAATCCTGCCTATCTTCTCCAAACCAACTAAATATCGTGCCCATATGTGTCTTTCTAGATATTCTATGTTTGCTGTTTATTGTGCTTGATTGATATATCCAATTTATCGTTTCATCTATCTAGTGTGATAAACAATCTAAGCGATCATAATATATAACGCACTTTAATACATGCTCATCAAGCTGTTTTGCGTCTGCAGTTAATTTATCTTTCACTGCAGATAGTGGAAAAGCTTGACAAAAAAATATCTCTATTTAAGAATAGCTTCATTGTAATTAACTCACTTAATACAATATTCTCTCTTCGGCATATCCGTCGGAAGTGGTGTAGTATATGTAACGAATGCCGATATCTTTAATCAGCTTCATGCAGCTCTTGCACGGCCTAGCGCATCCAGGTTGCCCGTTTTTTAGTTCTCTGTATACATATACTTTAAGTTTTGAAGTATCAATTGTATTATCATAAAGCAGCGGTTTCAACGCAGACAACTCGGCATGAGCCATATGACATGACTCTTCTGTGAATCTCTCTTTGTTATATTTCTTTTGAAGAGTATCTGTCTTTGTTGTATTGAAACCGCTGCTGACTATTCTATGATTCAATACGACTACACATCCGATTTGGTATCTAGTTTGTTTCCAAGTAGATAACTTAGCTGTTTGTCTAGCAATTCTAAAATATGTCAAATCTTTTGTAGTAACCATATTGTAATTTCTTTCTTGTTGAAATTTAGTAGATTTTAATATTTAGGCGAACTGAAACACGTTTCCGAGCAACGACCAAACCCAATCTCGTTTCACACCGTCGTAATAAAGTTCATCGTTTAGATAAGTTACGAAGCTTTCACTTTCTCTTCGATACGTTTTGTTGCATGTATTTAGCCAATCTTCTACTACAGATTTATCTGAGCTGATTACATCTAGCATAGTAGTGTAACCTGTGATCGGATCTGTGAAAAAGCACATACCTGCGAATCCGCTGATCATATTGGCTTTGTTGATAACTTCTGCTTTTGCACTGTGGAATTCGTTTACAGACTGAATAAGTTTCATGTTAGTTCTCCTTAGGAATGTTGCGATGCGATTGCGTTGAATTGTGTTTCAGCTTATTTATACTGTCTTCTGCGGCTTTTTGTCCTTCGGTTATTGCCTCCTTTATATCTTCTGTTGACATATCCGTAGTCAGCATGTTAATGAATTTTCGATTCGATACTATACGCTTCTTGTCTGAATTAATGACGAAACACCTCCGTTCCATCAACTATTGAAAGATAATCCCCTCTGTCTAATGTTACGGATATGCGTTCCTACATAAGATTCATATCCGGCATCATCCATATCGTCATAACTCGCTTCGAGCTGATCTAACATCCACAAAAGCAATGTATGATCTTGCGACCAAATGTCTTTCCAAGTTACATCGGATTTGTCGTCAAGCTGAACAAATACAACTGCATAATGAAGCCCAGCCTTCTGCGCAATAGCTTCATGTTCCTGTAATACACGAATCTGATCTGATACAGACTTAACATTGTTAGTTTTCATATTAACTACCTCCAAATTTTACATTTATCTTGTACATATTTATTCTTTCAAGTGTGACTCTTATGTTTATATTATAGACGATATTGATGCAAAATTCAACTGTCGTTAATAATTCGTTAATATTTAGATATTTTTGTCTTCTATTCGTATGTAGTGTTTTCCGTTGACAATTTTACCATCTCTTGTAGTATTCCATAAGCTTGCAGGTCGGATACCTGTTCTTCTAGCACAGTCTGCGATAGACTCGTAGATAATGTTATCTTCAACACATTTTATTTTTGTTTTCTTGTGATACAGCCTCATCGCTTTTGCTCTTCGCATGTTTTCTTTTTGCGTTACCCATTCCAAATTCTCTGGTCTATTGTCAGTGTGTATATTGTTTATGTGATCTACATACATCTTAGTTTCAGGCACACCGTGAAATGCGAAGGCTACAAGTCTGTGAAGATTTGGAAGCTTTGTTGGGCAATTCTTAACCGACACCTGATAGTATCCGTCCATATTCAAGAATGGCTGTATGCGTTTAAAGGTTCCGTCCGCTAACTTCATTCTGATGTTTCCGTAAGAAGAAGCTTGATAGGGTTCGTAGTTAGGAATATCTTTCCAAATTTCTTCTGTCATTTGTTTCTTACTATCCTTTCAAATGTTAATCCGTGTGTCTGAATGTTATTTCGAATACTGTTATATATAGAATAGTAACGAATGTTAAGCTGTTTGCTTGCGTCCGAGATGGATTTGAATATTTCATCTGTTTCCTTACATCGTATTTTACATCTACTTGTTCTATATTTAGTAACAAGTCTAACATTATCTCGTTGAGATATCCATCTAAGATTTTCTGGTCGATTATCTGTTGAAATATTGTTTATATGGTCTGTAACAGGATGAACCATATCTTCTGGTGGATAACCATGAAAAGCTAAACATACTAGTTTAGCTATAGTCGGGTATCTAAGTGGGCAGCCTATTGCATGTACTGTCAAATAGCCATCTGTTGTCATTTCAGGTTTCAAATATCTGTAACTTTCAGCTGACAATGATTGACGAATTCTACCTAAGCTTGAAGCTTGGTAATTTGTGTAATCTGGAACATCTTTCCAAACTTCTACATCATTTGTGCTCACGTAATACTAATCTCCTTATTGTTAGCCATAGTCTATATGCGCTTAATTTAGTTGAACTAGACGCGCAGATATTATTTGTAGGGCAAGCGTAGTCTGAACAAATTATTCGATATCTTTTTTCATTGAATCTAATATCTGTGTCATGTAAAATAACGATTTTTGAATTGCAGATAGGACATCTTAATATCTTCAATTTACATCACCTCTAAACAAACACAATAAAAGATTCGGAAATGATTGTAGCATAACCGAATCTTCATTAACAGCTTGTCAGTAACAAACCGATCATATTTTGTCTATAGCAAACCCACCATGCTATAGTGTATTGTTGATACCCTTACCAACTTCCCTTATTCAATCAGTCACTGTTCATTTTCTAGTATTGTGTTTATGAAATCCAGTGCTTCTGAAAATGATTTGAAATGATTCTCGTTGTTATCTTTCCTAACAATAATAGCAAACGGAATGTTCAACTGATTTGATTGCTCAGATAGTTTATTAGCTTGTGCTAGCGCATCTCTGTATTTAGCTGATCTTTCCTCGAAGTTAGAAATTGAGTGATCTGAGAACCTAAAAATGAACAAATATTTTGACTTTACTTCTCCTTCAGCATTTGCTGGGTACATTGCGACATACCAAGACTTTGATCGAGCTCTGTTAGATTGGTGGATATCTACAATCTTGCTATGCTTTTCTTTCATCAGCCTTATTGCGTTATCTACAAATGCTTTGAATACTTTCTTATAAGTGTTTAGCTTGTTTTCATTGAGTTTTGATTTTCTCACAGACTTAGCACTAGTAATTTTCTCTACATTTGCATAAAATTCAATTTCTATTATTTCTACATTTGAATTATTTGAGTTAGATGCTGTTACGCGTAGTAATCTTTTCATAGCAAATTAGCTTATTTCCTTTCATCGAATATCGACATATCTGGTTGCAAGACATCTTTGTCATCTTGCAGAATTCCTTTGCATATAGTGTTCAAGTAAACCATAACTCTAGCGTACGTGGATGAGGAATATGATCCAATACATATATCTTTTAAGACCGGTACAACCAGTTGTCTGCTACTGTCAGATTTTGGAACCTTGTTCAGCGTCGGATTTACATGATCATTTATTCTGAATAGTATCTCATATTTAACATATACATCATCAATGTATTCGTAATGTTCTGGTTCAATGTAATAATTTTATTCCGTTGAATACGAGCTTGCGCTTGTTCAGGTTCATTTTTTTTTTGCTTCTTTGCCGAAAACATATCATCTCTGCATGCAACATAAATAGATATTTCAATCATGTTCGCATCCTAAATGTTTGTTATTGTCTGAGCACTTAACTCATTTCTTCAAGTTAACACCTCAATCGTTGCTGTGAGTTGTTACATAAAAATGGAGCTGGTGAACGGACTCGAACCCCTGACCTGCTGATTACAAATCAGCTGCTCTACCAACTGAGCTACACCAGCGCATGCTCCAGTCTCTCCTGGATGTCACGATACTACTTAACACACTGCTTGATGACTATACCGTTTATACCCATCACGCTACGTCGTGCGTGCTTGACTCAGACGCTTGATATTCCAGCTCTTCGCGTCCAACAGCCTCTTGTCTGGTTGGCTTGGCGTGGTCGAAAATGTACGATTCGAACGTCTCTTCCGCTTCCCAAAAGCGGCGTGCTACCATTACACCACACTCTCGTTATTTGGAGGCTCTGGTCAGGCTTGAACTGACGACCCTACGCTTAACGGGCGTATGCTCTACCGACTGAGCTACGAAGCCATTGGGGGCAGACTCTGGAGTTGAACCAGAATCTCAAGCTTATGAGGCTTGCGGGCTGCCATTGACACCAGTCTGCTATATGAGAGTCAACTTAACGCACGGACCCAGAGCGTTAACGCAGCGGCTCTTTTTTATCCTCGGAAAGGATCCTCCCGCACGAGCAGTGCTAAGGTTTACGCCAATGGTTTCAACACCCGAATCAATATCCACACCATAACTTGCCTTCGTGTACCATCAGCTTGGTGTCAGCACTCAGACTCGAACCGAGACGATTGCTCTGTGATGTTGTACCAACTGAGGAATATAAAATAGATCAAAGCCTTATACTTTGTAGTTTTGTATATACTTCTTTAGCAGCTACATATCGTGTTTCGCTTAATCTTGTAGCTAACCAATCAAAATAATTGTCAATCAATCCGCATAAATCTTCGTAATCTACATCGATTGGATCAAATTCGTATTCTTTATCAATTACAGATGCTACTAATGATTCGATGAACTTCATGTTAGGGACAATCGTATTCTTTAATATAAAATCGCGTTTAGGGAGTTTGTTTGATCCTCTTCTTAAATCAATTGTATGAAGATTAGCCCATACTTCTTGTCTCCAATGATGTTTTGTTGACGCATTTGGATACAAATAAAGCTGAATCAACGATTGGATAACAGGAGGTGTATTCTGCTCTAAGTCTGCTCCGATGTCTGATAACGATCTAGCTTGACATCTGATATATCGCTTCATGAATATACCCCCAAAATGAACTAGATGGCACCGGATAGTGGTACTGACCCACTTTCAACGGAGTCAAAGTCCGTTGCATTACCTTTATGCTAATCCGGTATAATGTTTATAGCTGGGACCTGACTTGCTCAACCGATACGTCCTCTTACCACGCACTGTTTGTGCGTCTGGAGAATTCTCTCTCCAGTATTTTTTAAAATCGGAATGGCTATAACGCAAGTTTTATTGGAGCAGTAGACGAGATTCGAACTCGCAACATTCTGCTTGGAAGGCAGATGATCTACCGTTGATCTACTACTGCATGTGTTATTGTATAGTAGGTTTGTGACCTACAAATACAATAACGATTCAGAAAATTTAAGTAATTTTAGAAAAATTCGTCTTCGTCGTCTGCTGTTTTAACATTTCCTGTTAACATATCCTGTGCATGTTTAAGATTTGCAATAGCTAAGTTAAGCGCAAATACAGCGTCAGATAAGTCTTGATGAATACTGCAGAACTTTTCTGCGTTCTTCAAATATTTGTGGGCGGATACCTTATCAGGATACTTGATAAGTTTAAGATCATCAAATACATGTCCGTCAACGCCAACAATCTGATCGTGAAGCGTAGAACTTGTTTTCAACGCAGCGCCGATTGCCTCAATAGCGGGTTTAGTATCACTTGTAGTTTTCATGATTTACTCCTCGGTAGAATTAAATGTATTTTCGTAGTAGTTGATTCGACTTTCTGCTTTGTTTAATCTGTCAATGACATCTTCAATTAAACTTCTGCATTTCATCCAATCCGTTTCCATGTCAATCACCAGATCTCTATTTTCTGAACCTACTAATGATTCTTCAAATGTGCTATGAAGATAATCCTGATACTCTTTCTCCATCTGACGAAATTGAGCTTTGAGAAATATTAAGCCTTGTAAGTGTTTGTTCTTCATCACGTAAGCATGCTTGTTTATTTCATGAATTTCTTTACTCATCTTTCATGCCTTTCATCGCTTCATAAAATTTCACGTAGTTCCAGATGATGAATCTTGCGATATCGCTATCGCTACTATCAACTTCGGTGTCGTCTACTTCGGCATCTGGCCGCTTCAGGAAAGAATCCTGAAAGGCTGATCTCATTACCTCTACTTCATGATTACTGAGTAAAAATTCAATCTTTTTCATTTAGATATCCTCCGTGAATTCGACGTTTAGATAGCTGTCTTCGAATATCGATCCGATGTAGATAATGTAAGGCACATTTAATCTCTGCAGATCCTCTGCGTACTTCGTCTTCCAAAATATAGCCTGGAAGCGATCATGACTGAAAATATCCGTTACTTTCACCTCCTTTGTTATAATATCTGTGTGAAAGATTGTGATTGCAATCATGTTTTCATCTTTAGCGAGCGTAGAATTCTTCTCGATCAAGAGCTTGGCTTCATGTCTAGTGTGAACCGTCATGATAGATGTCCTCCTTTATATTAAATATCGGAAGGGTGAACATTTGCAACTTTGTAAGGTTCGTACCGAATTCTATCTCCTACCATGTATGTTTCAGGTCTTTTCAGGGAACGTTCACGATATCGTTCATTGTCTTCAAACATCTGACGGCATCTGTACTGACATCTGCCCGCGTTCTTATATACCTTGAAGTCAAATTGGTCATCGGGTGTTCTTGTTACTTTTCCAGTTTTGTCAACGAAGAAAATTTCACCTGCATATTTACCGGTTAAGTATATGCCCTTAATAATGTAACCTGCCATGTTGTCCTACTTAGCCTATTGGCTTCTCGATGTATTGGATTTGACTATCTTCTTTATGTTTATATTATAAGGCATATTGTGCAAAAATTCAATAGCCGTTAATAATTCGTTAATAATTTGAATTACTCGGATATTCGAACATAATGCTGACCCTTGACCTCTAATCCTTCAAATGTAGTATATCTGAGTGTTTCTAGGCGTATTCCTGTTTTAATAGAACAGTCTTTAATACTTTCGAAAATTTCACCTGTTTCTATACATTTGACCTGTGTTTTAGATCTAGGCTTTCGACCGAGTGCAACAGCTCGTCTGTAGTTTTCAGCTCTTGATATCCACTCTAAATTCTCAGGACGGTTATCGGTATGTATATTGTTCAAATGGTCGACAATCAACGACTTATCTTGCGGTACGCCATGGAATGCGAACGCAATTAAACGATGCAAGTTAGGCAGCCTGGTAGGACAGCCTTTTAATTCAACCTGATAGTATCCATCCATATTTAGAAACGGCTTGACTTGTTTGTACGTTCCGTCATTCAGCTTAATTCTAATGTTTCCTAAACTAGAAGCTTGGTACGGTTCATACTGTGGTATGTCTTTCCAAATTTCATTCATCTCGTTATCTCCTTATCACAAACGTGCTCACCAAAATAATAATGTCTACCTACATTACATCTACATCATAGAGGATCCAACATATACATGTAACTATCTCTATGCAAGCAATTAGCACAACAATTTGATAAATTAGAACTGCTCTTTCTCAGAAACTTAAATGTAGCTGCGCCTGTTACAGCTTATACAACGCGCATATTCAAGTAAGCTGCATGTATTTATAACAATATTGTAGAACGATTTCTGTACTCTATTTCCACCTTCGCATCGAAGACATTTGCATAACATCCTAAGATCCATCTTGAATCTCTTAGCTATTTAATTTGCTGTAATCTGGCATCCTTGTATTTGAATCTACGAGCATAGCTGAATTATTTATGTTCCACATGAAAACAATGAGTTCATAATTATCATTGAACTTATCGTTGTATTGATCTAAACTAATAGAAGAATTCAAGAATTGAATTAAATCTTTCAGCTGTTTACTATTCAAAATACTCTCCTTTCCAGTATGATGGAAATACTCAGCTGACGTTATCCGTATGCATGTATGGAATTTTTTCCAATTATTCTTCAGTCGATAGTGAAAATGCGGAATATTTCCGCCATCATCTGTATTGACATACACTTCGTATTTGTCATCCACTAGACCGACTTGCGCCATCCCTTCAATATCAACCAGTTTATGTCTTCGCCATAATTTCATACAATCGGCTCCCTCAATCATCTATTCATTATTCATTATTTATTGTTATAAAATAAGCAGATACACTCTAAGTAACGAATGCATCTGCTATGTTGTGGTGGGGCATGTAGGACTTGAACCTACAATCAACCGGTTATGAGTTCAAATAGCCTTGTCCAATTTTTTGAAGCTATTTCGTTCATCTTGGATCATAGTGTACGACCTAATCTATATCCTTCCGGCATCATATCACCTATATGCAACTTCTTGTTTTTTAATCCATTAGTTATCCACCTACTGCCTAATTGAGAGTTGTGCTGAATTTGTTTATTTACACTAGCCAAATGTTGTTTATATTCCAAATTCATATCAATTCTAGGACTACATTCCGGATTTGTAAGCTTTTCAATGATGTAGTCAGCTTCATAATCAGTTGCCCATGATACATTAGCTACTTGATTAGTTTTAGGAAAACTTGTCCTTAATACCTTATATCTGAAATTTCCATAAGGTATGAGATAGCACATTCCTCCAAACACTGTGCAAAAATAATCAACTTCAGATACCTTATATCCAGAAGTTCTAAGTTGTGTGCGTGTGCTAACATTCCTAACTAGTTCTAGTGTGAATGTTCCTTCTACGTCGACTCTTGCATGCTTTACTTGTATTTTATAGAGGTTATTATTTACTTCTAGAACAAAGTCATATGGAGCGTTATCTCCTATAGGTACGCTTACAGTGTATCCTCTCTATAAAATATAGTTTACATTGCTCTTCAGTGATTATTCCGATCTGTTTAGATGTGAACATAAAATACCTCTCCTTAACTGAAGTATTCATCAACTCAAGCTTGTAGTTAAGGTACATTGTCTCGAAGTTCATGACTTCTTCGCTACCTCGAATTGATGTATGGTGGGGCATCAGGGGCTCGAACCCTGGGCCTTCATATTATGAGTATGCTGCTCTAACCAACTGAGCCAATGCCCCGTATTATTATCGGGAATGGTTTTTGCACCCGATTATGACAGCTTCTCTGCCTTTGTCAAGTTATTTCGTCTTGACTATACGATACGTGTACTCATCTGCGACACGCTTGCAGATACACTCTTTTCAACAGATTTCGCGTTATCTAGATAGTCGACATACTAGATAAGTAGCAGGATGTGTACTTCCTTCAAGTATAAGTATTACATGTTCCTGCTCTATACAGCGGCAACTACATAGAGCAAGTGGCGCTGAAGGTGAGATTCATTTCTATCCACATGTGATTTTATATAGTATCACACGACAAACTGTATCTACAGATAACTAACTCCTCTCTTATATCCTCAGTTGGCGCTGAAGGTGAGATTCGAACTCACGATACCTTTCGGTATGACAGTTTTCAAGACTGTTCGGTTGTGACCACTTCCGTACTTCAGCAAGTTATTTGTTATACTTACTTAATATAACGATTGACGAATTTAATGGTGCAGGAGAAGGGATTTGAACCCTCACGATATTTCTATCTTCGGATTTTAAGTCCGATGCGTTCTTCCGATTTCGCCACTCCTGCGTGTTTCAAAATATATAACGATGCGTGATTCGTCTTAGCATCTTCCTCAGTGTATTGTCTCACATTATAGAAAAATACTTTCTATATTTACGTTATGGTGCTATATGCCGCCTACATGCTATATAACGATTCTTATTTATCGAGCTCTTAACCATCGTCTAGATAGCATTTGTAATGGTCAGAATAATCAAATTTTATGATCGGCTCTGCTGTCAATTCAAAATCATGTTTTATTCCCTCTAGGATATACTCATCAAAATTAGGATCAACATATACTATAGGCTTTCCTTGCTATTGAATTCAACTCTACCTCTAGGGTAATAGTTATAAGGCTTGTTACATCCTTTAGGTCTTATATCTGGCCATAAATTCTTGTGATTGTATGTCAATCCAGATTTAGCAACTCCTGAAGATGTTACATCGTTATAGAACGGAAATGATAGAACGTTTCCATCAATTATCTAGAATACTCCTCTAGCAGGCTCTTTTGCCATCGCTAATATAGATTGTTTTTTGTGAAGTTTCACTGAGACATTCTCCTATTCATCGAGTTGTAAATAATAATGTGCCTCATCTAGACAATCTCCTACATAGCACATGAATGGAACGTTTAGTTGGTTGAGATATTTCAGATAGTTGATTTTCCATTCAATCAATTTGACAGCATTCTGACAAAAATTGGCAGTCAAATAAACAACATCTGCATCAGGATCTTTGTAAAACACCGATACTACTGACATACTCAGCTTACACGCCGTTTCAAAGTTACTTTCAACTCTATGATTCAATTCCTGATAGCTGAGGATCATTGTGTTATTGATACTCATGCTGTCCTCCTTAGCCTTTAAGCTTCTTGATATGATGCTGACTTATTGTTTATATTATAGCATAGTATGTTAAAGATTTCAACTGCCGTTAATAATTCGTTAATATTTGGAATTGATAACATCACGATGAGACATTGTAGATAAGTAATATTTTCTGACCACGTATTGAGTCATTTAGATTGTACAACAATCTAAAGTTATGAAGAAATCTGTTGATCCACTTCTAGCTCGTATATGTAAAAATAATATATGTTACTTCTTTTTCGTCACACATTCGAGACCAAGTAAAGAAGTAACAAGAAACTTGAGCACACCTAGCATGCTTCGGTTGGGAAAGGAGATGTCTGTATTCGCACGATCCTCATGGCTGTGATTTCATGCGATATTATGGGATGTGTTTGTGATTATAGATTTTGCGACTCAGAGCTATTTATATTCTCCTCTGTCTTTAAGTGCTTGAAAGAAATCGAGATCATCAAATGAGTCATCTTTGTCATTGTAATGTTTAAGAAATAGGTCAAAATTTCTTCCAATGTATTCTATGCCCTCTTTGGTGCTTTTGATGTCAGAATTTTTCAGCCTCTTAGACATTTCAATAAACTTAGGTTCTGCTTCGATTGATACTAAAGCTTCTCCATCAGCTACAGATATCTTTGCTCGGGCAGTATTGCTGTGAGAAACTTGACGTAATATTCCTTTGTGATCTGACCATATGTCGCAAGGCAGCCCAGTTCGTTTAGGTGGCAGATTAGCCATTCCGAAAATTGAAGCTGAACGAATATAGATCTTCATATGAAAGCTACCTAACACTTAGTCGTCTTCATATTTAGAATAACGATGCTTGTGATATGAAGATCTTCTGTTAGACTGACTGAAGTGCTTTCCCTTGAATTTGTCCTCATATGATTTGTTACTTTTCTTAATCATTTCATCTAGTGTCATCTTTTTATCTGATCTAAGCGAATTAAACTTATTATCTTTTCTAATATCTGAGTTGTTTACATATGTATTAGACTTCTTGAGTATAGTATCTGACGTATCCTCGTGTACATTTGAATCAAATCGCTTCAAATCTAAGTGCTTCAGAGACAATTCTACAGATCGTGACACACCTTCTACTCCTAATGCGTCGAATTCATCATCTATAGATACATATTCTTCAGGTAACTTGACATATGCGTTTGCAAGCTTAGATACATGAATCAACTCTGTAGAATTATCATCCAGTCTAACAATAATTGCCTTGTCTAATAGTTTAATGACCTTTACATGATATGTATTTCCGATTTTCAATATCATTCGATATACTCCCATTATCGCATATTTATGACGTTCAAGTTGTTTGATTCGCAAGTTTCAAAAACATCGTTTACTCCAGCAATGACATACTGCGTATCGTCAGCGTTTTCGATGAAATCTAGTGCCTTAGCTGTATGATCATTGTCTAAGTGATCAAATACATCATCGAGCAGAAGCAGCTTAATTTTACAATCATTCATAGACAGTAGAGCCGACATGAATGCTAACATATACAAGCATTTTTCACCAGAAGATAACGATTTATACGAAATATAATGGTTATTTTGGATGAAACCAAAGTCAAATGAATTATTACCGCCATCTACAGTAAAATGTGCATCGCCGGATAATCCACATTCCTTTAACTTATCAGAAATGATCGATTCTGCTGCCGCAAACGGTGCCGATGACACGTCAGCTTGAAGCCCGTTAGGTCCCAACTTATCTGCAATAACTTTAAGCACAGATAGATCCAGCTCAGCTTGCGCTTTATCTTTAACCACCTTAGTCATGATTTTATCATATTCTAGGTTCGCAAGCAGTTTGATTCTAATGCTATCTAGTTTGTCGAGCTCGGAATCAATAAATTCGACAGTTAAGTTAGTCACAGTGTATTCATCAGGCATTTTACTCTTGATAGATTCGAGCTGCTGAATTAGCATTCTTTTAGTATTGTAATGTTGGATTAGCTTGTTAATATTGATATTCAATTTATCTATGCGATAACTTAAGTCGTTCATTTGGTCGTCTAGATCTGCGCGAGTTAGCTGTGCACTTGATAATTCATCATCTATTGATTCAATCTGTTCGTTCAGCTTGCTTTGCTCATTCAACAAGTTATCGCATTTGGTTTTGAGGATAGGACAAATATTTGAAGATGCTATATTTTGCGCTATGTTATTATGCTGAAATTTCAATTCGGAAATCTTTGAGTCAGCGTCTCGAATATTCTGTTTCAGCTTCATTAACTGGTTATCGTAACAATTACGCTCAAAATTCCACTCAATATATCTATCATCTGTTGATTCAGATTCCTTAGGGGCTAGCTTAGAAATATCAGACAGCTGAAGCTCAATTGAATGAATAAGTGCATTGCATCTGTTTGTTTCATTGATAGCACATTTCATCTGCTTGTACTGCTCGATCTTTGAGATAATTTCGTCAAGCACATATGAATTGTCTACGTCATTGTACTGTACAGATGACTCTATTGTGCTTATCAAGCGTTTGATTTCGGATTGTTTAAAGGAGATAATATCTTTTGTATACTTGTGCAGATGTTTAATTTCAGACAGAATATCATCGTGATTAAAATTTGCCGACATCTCAGATGTAATCAGATTTCTTGTCTCTGCTGACAATTTACTCAGTTCGTCGCTGATTTTACTTTGTATGTTTATATCTTCCTCAGTTTTAGGGAGGAGTTCCATCAATCTATCTTTTAGCATATTAGGACTCAACGATAAAAATTCGTTGAAATTAAAAATCGGAAGTTCTAAGTTCGCAATAATGGATTTGGGATCGAGTTCGGCAGGAAACATATCCACATCACATTTTACGGTAGTCTTCTGCTTTGTATATGTTCTGCAGATGTAATAACCGTTATCAAAAGTTACCATAACCTTCATAGGACTTGCAGATGCGTGGTTGAAGATATCTTTATTCTGCTTATTTGTACCAGGAATGTAGCCAAGAAGCGCTATCTGAATAGCATTTAGGACAGTAGATTTTCCTGAACCGTTTCTACCTACTAACATGTTTTTATCTGAAATATCAACATGTTTATTTTTAACATTGTGCATGTTCCAAATATCAACCGATTTTAGTTTCATTGTGTACCTCCGTCATATTGATCCACTTTCTTTTTAGCTTATCTGCAGACTGTTTGAATACATATCTACCAGGAATTAAGCAGCTTCTACTTAGAATTATCTTGTCTGGCTGCATATAAATAGATACAGACGATACAGAATTCAGTATTGCGTATTGGATAATACTTATCTTATCGCAAGGCTTGCGCTTATGAGTATTTGCGAATATCTGTACATTTGGAACTATATTTAACGTTCGGTCATCTGATATAGTTACTTCGTATTCAACTCCTCTGCAATCATCCCTACTAGATAATCTGTTGGATATGCATTTCAGTAGATTATAAGTATTTCTGCTGTATTCTGATCGATTACTAGAAATTGTCACATGCTTTCTCCTTTGAATACAAATAGATTTCGTTTTGCTCGTGTTGCACCTACATAGTATAGATTCCAATCTTCATCAGACTTGAGCTTGAATGAATAACAATTAACATTCCATAAGAATACGTTGTCCCATTCAAGTCCTTTAGCACTGTGTATTGTACCTACATATAACGATTTTGTGTTTTTATTGGAGTAGTTCTTGTTGGCTTCAATTTCGTTCAATATAAGTTTTATGCTTTCATCAATATCATTACAAGGGACTACGTTGGTTTTAATATTTAAAATGTTGCATATTTCTTCAGTCTTATTCTTACATGCATCATAATTGTTGTATACACTGCGTAATTTGTCAATTATTTGAACACGAAGGTGTATGTTTTTGTTTGATACGAAATTCTTCCTTAACAAGCGGTATTTAGATTCATCTGGAGGGAGTAAGCATGCAATTCGAATAAATTCACTCTGTAGGTTGTTAGGCAGATAATCAGATAGCCACGCAGCAGCAAATTCGTCATCTAATGTAGATATCAAATACTTGGATGTATCGTTTGAATCTACAAGATTAGTTTCATAGTTTATATTGTTATCGGCTAGCATATCGATAGCTTCAGATACTTCTTTATTCGTTCTGAACAACAACGCTGTAGAGCCTTCTAATTTCTTATACTCAGAGAGGAATTTAGCTATGTTACTGTTACCTATCGGGTATACAAATGGAGCACTATCTGATTTTGTTTCCCTGACAGCCGGACCTGAAACATCTGATTTAAGCTCAATATGAAGAGGTTCTCCCGACGATTTAATTATTCTGTTTGCATAATTGCATATCTGTTTTGTAGATCTAAAATTATGGTCGAGCAATATTTTTTCAAATGAATTATCTTCAAAGAGCGATTTTGTAATTGAACTGTCAGCGCCTCTAAATGCATATATGGCTTGTCTTTCATCTGCAACAACAAATATATCTGCGTTTGTAAAACTCTTAGCAAATTCCCATTGATCAGGTGAAGTATCTTGAAATTCGTCAATGAGGATATTAGTGACACGTTTCTTATAGACAGCAATATACTCATCAGTTATCTTGAATAACTTGCTAACTTTATCTGCCAAGATATCAAATGTGATGTAATTTTTTCTTACAAGGTCATTGTATACAGATTTCATGAAATTATCATATTTGTATCTAAATTTCAAATCAGATTTCGACCTAGTTTTCAAAGTTTGTTCAGATACTTTTATACCTAATTTCAACAAATTATTTATCTTTATAGTAGACAATATATGATCATCTGGAATAGTCGGTATATCCGAATAACCTAACCTATTCCTAACTCTTGTATCTTTACATATTAGATCATAACAGTATCCATGAAATGTTTTGAATATAGGTGATTTAGACTCAGGATACCGGGTTGTGTATCTAGATCTCATTTCAGCAGCAGCTGCGTTAGTGAATGTTAAGCAAAGTATAGATTCAGGATTATTTGCTTTCGCAA
>ERZ808278.300-NODE-300-length-37048-cov-4.518558_pt1 | contig 37048 bp, 22 predicted proteins | sample MGYA00521239_ERZ808278 | MGnify/ENA primary metagenome ERZ808278 (study PRJEB31516, sample SAMN03275600) | gut metagenome | biome: mammalia-associated habitat; material: feces | host: Papio cynocephalus | place: Kenya | collected 2012-07-17 ... | reverse complement strand
TTGGGCGGCAGTCAGGTACAGGCAACGCCTGAGAAAGGGCGCGTGCGCAAGAAGAACACCAACGGCAAAGGTATAGCAGGTTTCCGTTTGCCCGAGGGCGACTACACCATTACCGCTACCCGCCAAGGGTACATACCGAGCGAGGAGGTGGTCTTCACACACGTGGAGGACAAGGAGCAGGTGGATATAGCCTTGCGTCCGGTGCCTGTATATGCTTTGTTCGTGCGCAATGCCAAGACGGGTGAAAACATGGCAGCCCATGTGCGCTTTATCGACCTGAGCACCGAAAAGGAAATAGCCACGGCAACTACCGATGCCGCTACGGGTGGTTACTCGATAGCCTTGCCGATGGGCAGCACCTACCGCGTACATGTCGAAGCCAACGAGTTCTTTGCTGAAGAAGGTCTCGTCACCGACCTGTCGGCAACAGACAGTTTCTCGCTGCAACCCATCGAGAAGAAGAAAGCCATCGTATTGCACCACCTCTATTTTGCCACCAACAAGACAGAGATACTGCCCGAGTCAGAGGCTGCCCTGACCGACCTATATACCATGCTGACGGAGAATCCCGAGGTACGTATCCGCATCATTGGTCACACCGATGCCGTGGGTTCGGACAAGGACAACCAGCGTCTGTCGGAAGGACGTGCCAACAGTGTCCGTCAGAACATGATTGACCGCGGCATTGACCCGAGTCGTATCGAGGCCATCGGCAAGGGCAAGAGCGAACCGATTGCTCCCAACGACAGCGAGGAAGGACGTGCAAAGAACCGCCGTGTTGAATTTATCATACTATAAACTACTAGTTTATATGACATCGTACAAACGATTAATCACGATATGGATGGGGCTATCTATAGCCCTATCCGTATCATCACAAGTCATCTATACATGCGATTTCGAAGATGCGCAAGAGTGTCAAGCATGGCAATTGAATGTCGGAAAAAATGCCGCATTGATTGGTCGTGCCGAAAACAAATGGTATATTGACGAAGCGGGCAACCATGATGAAAAGGGCAGTCATGGCTTATTCATATCCGATGACGGTACAAACGGGACGTACAAAAACAGTAAGTCTTTCATTATGTTCGCATATCGCGATATTGAACTGCAGCCAGGCAACTACACATTATCTTTCGACTGGATTGGCAACACTAGTGCTGTATCCGGTGAGGGATTATATGCCTGCATCGTACCGGTATCCGACCCAAGCGTCAGCATAAACAGCGGAGGGCAAGTTGTCCCCGATTGGGTGAATGCCTATAAATTGAATGAAACGGTTTTGGGAGGAGCATCCACATGGCAGATATGTACCTCTTCTTTCTCGGTATTGGCAACCTCCGGCACAAGCCATCGCATTGTGTTTGTCTGGTTCCAAAACGCATCGCAAGTGACTACACCTCCGTCTATTGCCATTGATAATATCTGCCTCTGGGGCGCGCAGAAATGCGCCCCCCCGACGGATATCTCCTATACCATAACATCAACAGACTTGAAACTGACATGGAAAGGGCAAGCCGATTATTATGACGTGAAAGTATATGACTACCAAGAAGATAAATGGCAATACTTCCCAAAAGTCGGTTCCCGTACTTTGTCTATAAGCAATCTATCGGAAGGGGTGCATGATGTCTTCATCCGTGCACATTGTGGAACAGAAGAGTCTGAATATGTACTGTTCAAGCCTTTTTATTACCAACGAGGATCAAGGTGTATCGATTACCTGTCATTGGATGACTTGAAAGCGGCTACATGCCGAAAAGGAGATGGACCTGACAAAAATGGAACAATACCATCATTAGGGGTAGTAAGACCTACTTTCACAAGTTTACTAAATGGACCTCAATATAATGCAGATGACTTCTTTTCTATCCACTATTTGCCGGACGAGTATGACCCATATACTGCAAACGAACTACCCACAAAACCCCAAGATGCTGTAGCCTCCGTACGCATAGGAAGAATTCAGACATCGTTTAGTGCACAAGTAGAACACCGATATAATGTATCGGATGGCGACAAGGCAATTCTCAAACTTCGGTATGCTGTGGTACTGCCCAATCCTCACTCTGAAAATCCCACAGATAACCCGGTCTTTCGTTTGGCGATATTGGCAAACAACAAACCTATTCATGATGGCTGTGGAGCAGCCGAATTTACATCTGGTATGGATAATACGGAAGAATGGCATTCGGTCGGAAGTGGAAGCAATACTATTTTATGGAAAAATTGGACAGAAGTATCTGTCAACCTTAGAGAATATGTCGGGCAATCCATTACAGTCCGCCTAACCATTTTGGGCTGCCGTCTTGGCGGACACGGTGCGTATGCATATTACACCTTAGATTGCGAGAGCGGAGGATTGAGTGGCATCAATTGCGGAGACATACCAACCACGCAGTTTGTTGCACCATCGGGCTTTGACTATGCATGGTATCTGCCGGATAAACCGGATAGTATATTATCTACTGATAGGATATTTAACGTTGACCCAATGGACACCTTGACCTACAGCGTAGATATTATCTCCAAGACCAATAGCAAATGTTACTACACACTGGATGCAACTGCAGTACCTCGCTTTCCCATAGCAGAAGCAACGTATGAAAGATCGGAAGATGTATGTGAAAACAAAGTGATATTCCACCAGACCTGTCATGTGAAATACAAAAACCAAATCACAGACAGGGAATGGGTATCTGATTCCAAAGTGGAGAGTATTGTCTGGGATTTCGGAGACGGCTCTGCACCCTTGGTCAGTACCAATGAGTATGTATCCCACACTTTCCCACGTGAGGGGGGACAATATACGGTTACCCTGACAGCAGGTATCAACGACAACCTGTGTACCGTGTCGTATTCTATGGACTTCTCTTTCCCCAATGTGCAAGAGAAGCCGGTTTTGGTGGCTGCTGATATATGTGAGGGCGATTGTTATCCATATAATGGCAAATACTACTGCAATACGTACATAGATACCATTCATTATGATGCTGTTTCAGGATGTGACTCTATGGTAATCTTCCACATCATCGTGCATGACAAGGACTATTATATCAAAGATACCACGTGCTACGATAGCCTATACACTTTCGGAAAAGATACATTGCATAGCAGCGGGCAATATGTACAAACCTGCAAAGGTGTCACGGGGTGCGATAGCATTGTACATCTGGACCTCTATATGGAGCCGCAACTATTGGTTGACATACCCGATACGATGCACCTCTGTCCTGAAATAAATACAATAGTAATTCCCTATTTGTTGCACTCAGGGCGACTGGATAGCATTGCTATTCATTTCGACTCGCTATCGTGCGCATCAGGTTTTGATTCGCTGTACATTTTCTCATCCGGAGTGCCCATTACCATTAGTATGCCCGATTCTTTGCCACCTAATCGATATAGGGCTACCATATCCTACTTCACTCCTCTTTGCGAAGTGGCAGAGCAAGCCCTGTGCATAGAGTTGGGATACTCTGCTTCCGTATTGTGGCAGAAAAGTGACCTTATCGCCATCACCAATGACGATTATAATGGTGGTTTTGAGTTCACTTCATACCAATGGTATCGCGACGGAGAACCTATCCCCGGAGCCACAGGTCCCAATCTTGCGGTAACAGAGGAAGACCGCGGACATGAGTTCTATGTAGTGGTAAGGCGCCTGAGTGATGGCGTGCAATTAGGCACATGCTCTATCGTCTATGGTGCGACCGATGTGGAAGATGTAGGATTACCTGCTATATCATGGAATTATCCGATAGAAATATATTCCGTAGTGGGAACCTATATGGGCGTTTTACAACACATTTCAGAAATTAACAACTTACCTTCGGGTATATACCTGCTTACAGATGGAGAGAGGACTACTAAAATTGTGCGCTAAACTATCGTGCATGGCAGCATTGTCACTGTGCACAGTTCCCTCCGCTGCAGAGTATTACAACTCGTTGTCGGGGAAGGCTCACCATTACTTGGGTATTTCCCTCGGCGGGGGCGAAGCCAACAATGCCGGCAAGACATTGTATAATCTTGTCACGCCTGTTGCTCACCGTGGCGGAGCAGCAGCCGATTTGTCATTACTTTACGAGGTACAGTATCATGGTTGGATTATGGGATTGGGTATAGAGGGACAATATCAATACTTGCGTGATACCATCGCTGACTTTGTAGATACCGAAGCCAGAGTAGATAGAGACGGAGAGCCCGTGATGTACGGATACACTTATCAACAATATCATGAGACCGACCATACGGTAGGGATCGGTATCCCCATATATTTTGGCAGAAACTTCGGGAATTGGGTGTACGTACTATTGGGAGCCAAATTCACCTTACCACTATGGGCACAATACAATGTACAAACATATATGGCAACACAAGGTGAATATGCATGGAACATAGACCCAGTACGTTCCGATGCCCACAATGACTTCTCAAGTCTCGGATATTACAAGAACCAATCGTATTCATATACCCAAACGTATAGTGAATATATGCGTGTAGCCATTACAGCAGAGGTGGGTTCCAATATCCCTATTCAAGCCAAGAAAACCCGTCTCCGAGCGGGAGTGTATGGCATATACGGTTTCCGATTGGGGCAATTGAATAACTGCGGAGTGGCTGACTATAGCAGAATTGACAAGAACCCGCTGACGCAGTCGCTTGCCGATATGCAACGCAATATAACATGGAATGCAGTTAACACATCATATATCAGTGCTTTGCCAAGAAATTTAGAAGTTGGGGTGAAATTGACTGTATTGTTTGATGTAACAATAGAGAAACCAATATGTAAATGTGTGAAATAAGCGCAAAAATAAATTCCACTATTAACTAACTAATTATTAACAAGTATGAGAAAAAACTTACTCTCCATGTTGCTCTCCTGTTTAGTGACAGTAGCAGCAGTCGCAGCCGTAGAGGATTCCTACGTCCTGCACGAAGGGTTTGAGAGTGGCTCTATGCCTGCCGGTTGGACGCAGGACAATGGGGCTGCTTACCAACAGCCGTGGGCTGTTGAGTCGGGCACAGATGCCGCCTATCCTACAGGCGCATTTGCGGGTAATTATCGTATTGCTCTGCGCAATACCACAACGCAAACACAGCATTTTGTGACCAAACTCATCACACCTGCTATGGACTTGCGCGAAGTCTTTCAACCTATTCTGGTCTTCTCGCACGCACAATTGCAGCGTACGGGAGATGTGGACACACTGCGTATCTACTACCGCACCTCGGAAAAAGGCAATTGGGTGGAGTTGGCTACATTTGCTAACAAGACAAATGGTTGGGAAACGGACACAGTACAGTTGTCTGGTACCGGCACTTCTACCTACCAATTGGCGTTCGAGGGCATAGACAACTTCGGACGCGGCATCGTGTTGGACGAAGTGATTGTTCGCCCGCAGCCTACCTGTTCCGAACCGAATAGTCTGTTGTTCAGCGGTTTGACCACCTCTGCATTTACATTGCGTTGGAATGGTTCCTTGGATACCGATTCATTTGAGATTCTGCTGAATGGTTCCAAGTTGGACCCCAATAGTGTGGACGAAGATAACCTGATGCTACGCAAGTTTATTGACCCCACTCAGGGAATGGAATTCTCTACAGGCGATGTGCTGGATCGTAACAAAAAGTACTATGTTTATCTTCGCGCCTATTGCTCTTCCGATAGAAGTAGTTGGGTAGAAGATAGTGTAACGACCAAGAATATCGTAAACATCCCCTATTCCAACAATTTTGATATGGGGTATATGGCAAATACCATCACATTCGTTAATTATTGGACACAAGGTTCCAATATCTTGGATGGCAACGGAAATACAAGAACTTCCATGCCTTTCATCAACACCAACGAGGAAGTGAGAAGTACAAGCCGTGCACAGAAAGCATTCAATGGAACCAGTTGTTTGTGTTTCACCGGTGCTAATTCGACCACGACAGAAATACCCGCCGGTTTCTATGTATATGGTGCCACTCCTGAACTGAATGTAGAATCCGTTCGTGACTTGGAAGTCTCTTTCTGGGGCACATCGTACAACAAATATGGTGAGGGCTATGCATCAGGACTCATTGTCGGTGTAATGACAGACCCTGCCAATTTTGAAACATTTGTGCCAGTGGATACCGTATATGCAACAGGTCTTTCTATGTTTGCAGAGTATCATGTACTCCTTGATACATATACCGGCACCGGTAAATATGTTGCTTTTGTCAGCAATTTCGAGGACAAAAATAACATCTTCTATCTTGACGACCTTGTTATTGATAAGCGTCCTGCTTTGCTCAAACCCGAAGTGACTTTTGGAAAGACATTGGCTAATTCTGTAGAAATTATCCCTGATTTGAAAGGTGCCAAGATATGGAATCTGATTATCAGTGAAAAGGTCGTGGGAGAAGATTGGGACGCAACACCCAATACAAAGCACATTATCTACACGCAAGAAGGTATCACATCACCGACATTGACGGTAACAGCAGACACACTGACTGACAAAGTGATTGTGGCATTTGTACAGACTGTGGACGGTAGCAATACCAGCGAGTGGAGTTTGCCGCAAAGCCACATTATGCCGAACTATATCAAGACCTATCCGTACAACATTTCATTCAAAAAAGCCAATAGCAAACATACGCTATTGGAGGTTTCGGGAAGATATCACTATGGTTCAGTTTTTTCCGTCATGCCGGAAGGACTTCTAACAAAATATGATGCTTCTAAATATAACTTACCTACTTTCGGCTCCAGTTCTACAGGATTGTCCGGATACGATGATGCTGCGTATGTCTATTGGCTCCAATGGGCTAAGATTAGGTCTGAAGTCCGAGAGCAATATGCGGCTTTCCCTATGGTAGATGATGTAACCAAGGTGATATTCTCATTCCAAGCAGTAGCCGGAAGTTCTACCAGTGGGCACCCTGCAGACATTGGGCGGATTGCCATAGGCGTTATGGAAGACCCCTACGACTTCTCCACATTTGTCCCCATAGATACAGTACAACCGCCATTGGGTAAATATGCGAAATATCAAGTAACCTTCTCCAACTATACAGGAAAGGGGAAGTTCATTGCATATCGTGTTGTTCCGTCGGCAGAACGTATGGCGGAGATACCATTCGATCAAAAGGCTTCAAGTTTCATCACGTATGCCTATGGTCGCATTGACTGCGTCTCCTTTGAAAGAATGGGAGATTGTGTTGCCGTTGCCCCTCAAGCAGAGGTTACAGACACCACTGCTACCATACGGTGGTCTGCAAACGGAATGACTAATTGGAGAGTACAGGCTTACCGTACAGCAACAGAAAAGAAAGTACGGACAGGCGTTTACCGGTACGAGGTTGATTCGACCACTCTGTTCTTAGACCAAAGTGTCACCACTCCATCCATTACCCTCAAAGGGCTGCAACCGCACACCGACTATTACTATACCGTCACAACCACGTGTGCGACACCACAAGTAACAGATGTGATGCTAATACACACTGATTGTGCATCCCATGGAGAGCCATTACCCTATTTTGAAGGGTTTGAAGGATATCAGGGAACAGGCTCCAGTGTAATGAAGATTGCTGATTGCTGGGAAACGCAGTTTGTCTCCTATTCTTATTCAGGAGAATCCACTTCGTATGCACCTTATATTTACGAATATGCAACTAATTCCAATGCACACTCTGGTACTTCAAATCTTCAGTTTGGACATAGCAACAGAGACAATAATATGTACGTCGCATTGCCTCGTTTTGCCATTGATTCTGTCAATAAACTGCAAGTTAGTGCATGGATAAAAGCAGGAGGTGCCACATACCAAGATACTATGTTAGTCGGCGTTATGACAGACCCGACCGATGAAGCAACATTTGTGTATGTCACAGAGTTCATTGTCAAGAGCAATGTATATACCGAGTATGTAGCAAGTTTGGCAAATTATCACGGCAAGGGAGAATATATTGCTATCAAGAAAAAGGCATACGACAAGCATTATTACTACGTTGACGATGTGCGAGTAAAACTCTTAAGCACTTGTGGTACCAAAGTACAGGGCATTGAGGCTACACGCTTGGACGATGGTGTGGCATTTGCTTGGGTAGCACAAGATGTTGCCGGATACGATGTTCTTATCACCAAATCCGAGATTGCAGACATGGACAACATTCCCGCGTCGGAAATACAATATCAGCATGCTGTCAAAGGACGTCTTGATACCATTTCCAACAAAGCAGCAAGTTTCGCATCGAATGCGCAATACTATGTCTATGTTCGCACATCTTGCTCCGAAACCAACAAGGGCGACTGGTCCAATGGCGTTGCTTTCAAGACTTCTTGTATCGCCGAGACACCGGAGTCATTCGGCATAGAGACATTTGAAGATGCCAATCGCTTTGCTTGCTGGACTCCCGGTATCAATATATTGCAAAATGCGGGAGGCAATCCTTCTATGACAGCAAAGGTAAATAATGATTACTATCTGTATCTGAAAGATGCCAAATTCGATACTAAAGCCAACAAAGAAAAAGGAGGACAATCATACGTAATTCTGCCTGCTTTGGACGTGGATTCTATTTCGCATGTGGAGATTTCATTCCAAGGTCATGCTAAAAAGACGAATATTGGTATATTGGATATCGGGGTCTGCGTGGACAAATTCACAGATTACCAGATGGTTGATTCTTTGCGATTAGGTAACGTGTTTAGTGTTGCTGCCGATGATAATTACGGTTTCAACGAAGCATTGACCTATACTATTCGTTTTAAAGATTATGTTGGTGATGCAGAAGGCCGTTTCGGTAAGAAAATCGTATTACTATCACGTGGCAATAAAGATGCAGCCAATGAAATTTATCTCAAGAACGTTACAGTTCGTACCATTGGTAAATTGGCAGAGCCTATCCAAGTGGAAATACCCGAGGATTCTATCCGCGTAGGTGTGGCTACCATGATGTGGGATGCTCAGCAAGGGGCTACAGGCTATGAGGTAAAATATGCCACTGCTGCCATTGATCCGGATACAGACCAACCATTAAGTACCGGCGCTACAGCTGTTGTCAAGACGGTTACTACCAACAAGCCTTCTGTACAACTGACAGGATTGGACAATGTAACGTGGTATTATGTCTATGTCCGTTCCACCAAGGGTAATGAACGCAGTATTTGGTCTAATATGCGTAAGTTCAAATCCAGTTGTCCCGAATCTTACGCACTGCCTTATAGCATCAATTTTGATGACTATAAATCAGATGCTACCATCTATCCTGAATGTTGGACACGCTACTACAATGAGAAAGAAGGTTATAACGCAGAATATCCGTATATCTACAGCAGTGCTAAACGAGGTACTAAGGGCAACGGCTTATATATGGGCACAAAAGCAAAAAATACGCCTTCGTATATCGCTACACCCTACTTCGATATTGATAGTCTCTCTAAAGCAATGATAACCTTCTATTACAAAGCCTCAAGCAATAGTGCATCCTACAAAATGACTATGAGTGTAGGTGTGGCAGAAGATATTTCGTGTGTAGATTCTATAGAAAAGACTTTCACTCCACTTTGGACAATCACGAATTATACCAACAATACCGAGTTTAAGAGAGCAGAAATTATTTTCGACAAGTACAAGGGGAGTGGGCATTACATCGTCTTCAAAGAAACAGCGCAAAACACATCAGCATGCGGTATATATGTTGACGATATTATCATAGAGAAGATTCCTTCATGTTATGCACCTGCTGAAATTACCCAAACATCTGCACGAACCACATCCATCCAAATGAACATTTTGGATGAGCACGATGGCTCTGCATGGGAAGTAGCAATAGTTCCCATGGGAGGTAAGGTAGAAGATGCTACCCCTGTAAAAGTGACGTCTGCAGATGCTCTTGCCAATGGCGACTTTGTAATCAACGGGCTTAAGCACTCAACCAAGTATGATGTATATGCTCGCACCGTTTGCAGCGAAAGCGACAAATCGAAATGGGTTGGTCCCGTGCAGATGAGCACACTGACCTTGCTGCCGCTCAGCAAGGCTTATTGGGACTTTGAGTACTCGGAAGATGAGAGAAAGAACTACTTGGTTATTGCGCCCAAAGCGACATCAGAGAGTTACTTGACAGAACCGATGTTTATAGAAGGTAATCTCAATGCTTCAGCCACATACACCTTTTATCCCTATTTAATGCCAACAAAAATCCCTGATGCTACCGGTGATTGGTACGGATATAAGAGTTATTTCGCTATGAAACTGCAGTCCAACACCTCTAATCCGACAGCATATTTCGCACTGCCGGAAATTGATGCAAGTTTGGATACTTTGCAATTGACATTCGATGCAACTTCTGTCTATTTGGACAACGCAACAACAAGAGCACTCTACACAGCCTACGCCAAAGGTACCTACGCACATAGTGTAAAAGTGGGTGTGATGTCCGATCCGTATGATTGGAGTACATTTAGTGAGTTGCAAGAGTTTATATTCCCGGAGATAACCGTTTCTAACGATACGTTAATCGGTGACTCTATGGGGTACTACAACCACTACACTCTGAACCTATTTGGTGCAGAACTCAAGGGTAAGTACATCGCATTTGCTACTGACTATGATAAGATGACGAACTACGCTTTCATTGACAATATCGTAGTGGAGCCGCAAATGGGCTGTGGTGCTCCGAGTGGCTTATCAGTTGTAGATTCCACCCTGTTGGCTACATCTACTGACATTGTTTGGGTATCCAACAAACTGAAATGGAATGTTCAACTCTATGAGAACGACACCATTCTCGCATTGGATAGTACCATTAGTGCTGCCAAGATTGCTTATGAAACGCGAATGCATATCAACAATTTAGTGCCCAATACCACCTACCTGCTCCGCGTGCGCAATATCTGCTCCGAGGAGGAAAGTGGAGGCTGGACTGAAATACATTTTGCTACGCCTTGCGCTGACCGTCCTCAAGAAGAGGCTGTTTGGAACTTTGAAGACGACTTGTATCAGTATGGAGCCAATGCTAAATATCTCATACCAAATTGTTGGAAAGTAGGAGGACGTAAAATAACTATTGCAAGTGGTGCTACTGATGTAATCACCCAGGCTCAGACTCCATACGTTCTTGCCAACGAAACAAACAAGTTGTACGCCCAAGGTTCTGTGGAAACTACGGCACGTGCTATGTATTTTACGACTCCTAACTCAAGCACTGTCCGATATGAGGCGTATGCTATCATGCCACGCATTGAAGGTTCCCTGAAAGGAATGCAATTGCATCTCTATGGACGTGCGACAGATGCTGCAAGGAACACCAAAAAGATGACGGCCAATAGTAAGTACGACAGGAAACTTTATCTCGGTATCATGCCAAATGAAGATGATATCAATACCATTCAGATATTGGATTCTATCGTCTACAACAAAATTGTCACTACAAGTGACCTCTATACAGATGATGAAAATGAGTTTTGGCAGGAATATCTGATATCGTTGGATAAGTTCGATGGACACAAGGTGGTATTCTATGCAACGTCAGAGACTAAAGCGACAAGCAAGTTCTACATTGACAATCTGGAAGTGCTTCCAGCAGGCTATTGCTTCCGTCCTTCGCGTGATGTGGTATCTGACATCAAGTCCACTACAGCCAAATTGGCATGGAACAGCGGAGGAAATGCGGTGAACGTACAAATCGCTACCAATGAAGATTTCACTACCAACGCCATCATACAAGATGTAGTTGTAGAGAAAGACAAGAGCGAATTGCAACTGACCAATCTTCCGTCGGCTACCACCTTGTACTATCGTCTCCGTTCTGCATGTGGAGAAGGCAACTACTCGGAGTGGGGTGCTGTTGGTTCTTTTATGACTATGGGTGGTGTACCATTCACGGAAGATTTCCGTGCAGCAGTCACCTATCCGACAGGCTGGAGTCGCTATAGCAAACGAATGATTGAAGTGTGTGACACCACAGCAGGAGCTATTGGCAATGAAGTAGGCATAACGGCAAGCAACGCATGGAGACGCTCACCGGTTAGTGTCGGTATGAATAGCGGGCACATGATAGTGAACGTTTATCAATATGGTACCAGTGGTATGAACCCATGGTTAGTCACTCCGCAAATTGACCTAACATCTGTTGCCGAGGGCACAAAATTGGCTCTATCATTCAATCTGAGCATGACCGAGGGTGCTAACCACACAGGTGCAGAACCCGACCGAGTAACCGGCGTGGACGATGCATTGGTAGTTGCCATCTCGGAAGATAACAAGGCTACATGGAAGAGCGAAGACCTGACCGTTTGGGCTAACCAACCGTTCCCAGTCCATATTACGCCCGAAGGTGATACTGTCTATGTAGAACCTCAGTATGAATACAACCAAATATCGTCTAAATTCGGTGGCGAGGTTGTCTTCATTGACCTCAGCAAGTTTGCCGGCAAGATTATCAACATTGGTTTCTATGCAGAGACTACGCTGAAGAACGCCGACAACGATATCCACATGGACAACGTACTCGTTAGCACCTATACACCGAACATTTACGACCAAGATGTTTGCCGTTGGGAAGATTTCTCGGATGCCAACTTCTCCATTGACGTGAATGACTACGTCGTAGGAAAGACAATGAGTTACATCTCATTCCAACCTTCCAAGGATGGCAGTTCACTCAATCAGTTGAACCTGACCGTCAAGGAAGACGCACATGTAATCATCGATACTACTATCTGCGAAGGTACCACCTACGATGCTAACAACTTCAATGTCGTGGCTACCAAATCTACTGTCATCAAACAGAAAGTACAGGGTAGCAACACTTGCGATAGTGTAGCGGAATTGCGTTTGAAGGTTACTCCGAAGGTATATGCCGATACTTCTGTTAGCATTTGCTATGGCAAGTATGTGGACTTCTGCGGTGAGCAGTACTATACATCGGGCAACTACACTTGCACCACTACATCTGCCATCACAGGCTGCGACAGCGTGGTAACCCTCCACCTCACTGTACAAGAGATGGCGAAGGGTGATGCAGAGACTGTTTATCTGTGCCCTGGTGCTACCGTAGCATTCGGTGACACTACATTGGCTACAGAAGGTACTTATGAGCGTATCATCACTATCAATGGTTGTGACTCGTTGGCTAAGATGAATGTTTACCAAGTGCCTAATGAAGAGACACAAATCCGTGCTCTCATCTGTAACGGCGAGACTTATGACAAAGACCCATTCAAGGGTATGAGTCGTGCCGGCGATTACCGCTTGCCGCTGCAATCACAGTATGGCTGTGATAGTATCATCGCACTCCACTTGATGGTAGCAGATGCCGAGCACTTGGCATTGGTTGACTCCATTACATTGGATGAATTGCCATACATTCTGAATGATGTAGAACTCCTGCCCGCAGGCACAGCAGAAGGCACTTACACACACATTGTAAACCTCAGTTGTGGTGCTGTCACTCTGACTATCATAGTGGGCGAGCCTACAGGTTTGCACTCTGTATTCGCAAGCAGTTTGGCTATCGCGCCGAATCCTGTAGAGGTAGGTCAGGACATCCGCGTATTGGGCTCCTTCGCTGCAGACGCAGTGGTTGAGGTGGTTTCCACCACGGGTGCTCGCATCTACCGTGCAGAGAACGTTCAGAGTCCTATCACGATACCGGGTATTCCTGTATCGGGTGCTTACTTGGTAACCGTAACATCCAACGGACAAGTATTCCAATCGAAACTGATTGTACGATAATGCTCAGATAGGAGCGGACTCGTAAAGCCGCTCCTACTGTTAGAAAAATCAAAAAGAGGTTGCTCCTGCAAATGGGCAGCCTCTTTTGTTTCTTGACTAAACAAATGCGCACTCACCTACTAACAAGCATACATAGGAATACCTATTCCCCCTCTCTGTCACCCAAACAAGGAAGTAAATCGTATAAAACTTGCATGTTTCCAAAATTCATGCTACCTTTGCGGATAGTTATTAAGAAAGTAAAGATAAACATTTAAGAGAACCATAGACAACATGGAACTATTAGCATCATTTCTTTTGGGCGTACTACTGACGGGTCTCGTGGCATTCTTTCTCATCCGCCGCGAAAGAGACATAGCCCACCAACAACTACAGCAAGCACAGCAAGACGCACAGCAACGCACACAAGCCATGCAAACCGAACTCCAACTTGCACGCGAGACCATGCGCGCTCAGTTTGAGCAGGAGATGCAGCAGCGCACCGAGAACCTCAAGCACGCCAATGCAGAGCAGATGACACAGGTAGTAGAACCTCTCCGACACGAACTCGACCTCCTCCGCCAACTCGTCAACCAAACCAAAGAAAGCAGTGACAAGAACACAGCCTCACTTGCTCAATCCATCCGCGACGTCTTCGAGCATGACAAAGAGCGCGACAAAACCACCCAAAACCTTGCCAACGCACTCAGGAACCGAGGCAAAGTGCAAGGCGATTGGGGTGAACAAATACTGGCTAATATATTGCGAGACAGCGGACTGCGCGAAGGTGAAGAGTTCCTCGTGCAAGACAATGTCAAGGACGACACAGGACGCAATCTCCGCCCCGACATCATCGTCAAAGGAGCAGACGGCAGCCGCATAATCATCGACAGCAAAGTCTCTCTTTCCGCCTATTCAGACTATGTAGGCGCAGAAACAGACGAACAGCGCAAAGCAGCCACCAAAGCCAACTTCGACTCCATCTGGCGACACGTGGAGGAGTTATCTGCCAAAAATTACAGCACCCTCGTCCCCAATGCCGTACCCATCATCCTCATGTTCGTACCCAACGAAGGTGCCTATATCCTCGCCATGAACCACGATGCCCGTCTCGGCTCCCGCGCCTATCAAAAAGGCGTCCTCATCATCAACCCCACCAATCTCATGGTCGTCCTCCGCCTCATCTTCCTCACGTGGCAGAATACCCGTCAGGAGAAGAACTACGAAGCCATACGCCGAGCAGCACAAGGTATCTACGAGAAATACACCACCTTCGCCGAAAGTTACGTAACCCTTGGAAATCAACTGACTACAATACGCAACACCTACGACCGAGGCATCGGACAACTGCGTGAAGGTCGTGGCAACCTCTCCGCACGTCTTGAAGAGATACTCCGCTATGGCATCAGTTCCACCAAATCCATCCCCGACGAACTCCAATCCCTCAACAACGAATAGTTGTCAATCTATCTTTTGCGAAAAGTACAAATCCGGCACAAAATCGCTATCCGCAGCACTATGCAATATCTGCTGCAAATCATTGAGTATCAATTCAGGATGCACTACGCCCGTCTCCCAAAAATCATTGGCTCCCGACGGCAACGTGCGCGCATTGAAATTATACACCTGCCCCGTTTGATATGCCCGAAACCACATATGTTTCTCATCCGTACCTGCCAACTCTTCCAGACTGCGTGCACAACACCCCAACCACACATCTGCATCGGCAAAAACCTGCAAGGCCTGTTCCATCGTCAGCGGTAGCGAAGACGTGGAAGGATCGTCGGCATAGTAGTATCTCGCACCCGCATCGGCAAACAAACGCCCCATAAACGTACCGCCCGTAGGCACATACCACGTCCCCATAAACGCCTGACCCGACATTATCGACACCTCCGAAGGCTCTTTCGCCACCATCTCGGCATAAGCCTTCTTCACACTGCCAAACACACTGTCAGCCCTTTCCTCACAACCGAAGCAAGCCCCGAAAAATCGTATCCATTCCGCACGCGCCAAAGGACTGTGCTCCGTCCACTCGTTGCAGTACAACACCGATATCCCCAATGCCTCTATCTGCGCAGCCACCGCATCACCTTCACCATAAGTGCTTATCACTATTGCGTCGGGTGCACTCAGCAATATCGCTTCCAGATTAGGTTGCATATCATCACCATAATCCGCCACTAGCACCCTTTCCTCATCCGTCATGTTATACACGCGGTCAGGACGACAAGTACCTACCAGTCTGTCCATCAGCCCCAACTCCCGCAAGAAACCGATATGAGTAGCCGAAGTGCAGGCAATACGCTGATAAGGAACCGTCATTGCATATCGCCCCATCACCTTACCCTTTGCCCACGGAGACATCACCGTCACAATGGTTGAATCACCTTCCTTGGCAATGCTGAACCCCACCCCACTCTGCTCGTCACCCGTTTGGTTGCCGCAACCGACAATGGTCATAGACATCAGCAAACACAATAAACATAAACGCGCTCGCGCAAACACGCAAGACAAACGACAAATTCTTTTCATTATGGCTGTTATTTTCTCGGTGCCGAGATATACGTCGGGTAGAACGTCGTCCGCAGACTGTCGGCAATGCCCGCCTTGTTGTGTAGCAATGACTGTGCCGAGAAGTAGCACTCCCCTTGAATGCCCTCAATAGTCTCATTCAACCGCAGTTGCCTGCAAATCTCATTACCCTTGCGCCAAGCCTCTGCACCTTTCGGGTCGCCCAATTTATAGGGTGCCATACCGATATATACTTTGCACCCGTACGAATGTTCAGCCCACCAACGTGCCAACACGGCATAATCGGCAACCTTCTTACCTATCTCCCAATACAATTGCGGCACCACGTAGTCAATCCAACCTTTCTCCATCCATAGCAGAATATCCGCATAGAGGGCATCATAGTTCTGCAAACCGTTGGTCTCGCTGCCGCGTGGGTCATTCTGCTTGTTGCGCCAAATGCCAAATGGCGAGATACCGAACTCCACATTGGGCTTGATACGCTGAATGGTTTCGTGAATATCCTGAATGGCAAGGTCCACGTTATGCCGACGCCAATCCTCGATATTTGTGTAGCCACGCGGGTGCGCAGCAAAGCACGCCGAGTCTGGAAGTGCCTGACCTTTAATAGGATAGGGGTAGAAATAGTCGTCCATGTGAATAGCCTCAATGTCGTAGTTCGTCACCAATTCAGCCACCACTGAGCACAACCAGTCGCGTGTCTCGTCCAGACCGGGCTCGAAATACCACTGCTTGCCGTATTTCCAAAACCACTCAGGGTGTTGATGAAAGACGTGCGTGCCTGCCAAATCCTCTATTTTGCCGCCCGCAATAGTAACGCGATAGGGGTTAATCCACACGTGCACATCTATACCACGCTTATGTGCCTCTTCGCACACAAATGCCAATGGGTCGTAACCTGCAGGAGTACCCTGTTTGCCTGTCAGCCATGCACTCCACGGCTCGAATTTCGACGGATAGAGGGCGTCTGCCGTAGGGCGCACCTGAAAAATAATAGCATTAAGGTGCATCGCCTGAAAAGCGTCCAGCATATTGAGCATATCGGCTTTTTGCTTTGCCTCATTGCCCACAGCGTCCTTCTGCGGCCAATCGATATTGCTCACACTACTCACCCACGTGGCACGAAAATGCGGCTCTGCCGCCCATACCAACGACGCTGCACCCACTAATAGGGATAACAAAATTGACTTCTTCACTTCGCAAAATTTTTATTTAGACCGCAAAGGTAACAAAAAACTTGCGGATATACAAGAAAAAGACTAATTTTGCAGTCCCAAAACAATTATGAATGATGAATTAAAAATGAGAGATGCAACTGCAAAAAGGGGCAGACGAAGACATACAATTCTTCATTCTCAATTCTTAATTCTTAATTAAACAAAAGTTATGATTTACAGCAAAGAGGTACAAAACATGTGCCAGGTGGCTAAAGGTCCTCATCACGGACCGGCTCCCATTCCCGAAGAGGGCAAATGGGTGAAAGCCAAAGAGATTAAAGACATCTCCGGCATGACCCACGGTGTGGGATGGTGCGCCCCGCAACAAGGCGCATGCAAACTGAGTTTGAACGTCAAAGACGGTGTTATCGAAGAGGCTCTCGTGGAGACTATCGGCTGCTCGGGTATGACCCACTCCGCGGCTATGGCTGCTGAGATTCTGCCGGGCAAAACCATTCTTGAGGCGCTGAATACCGACCTCGTATGCGATGCCATCAACACCGCTATGCGCGAACTCTTCCTCCAAATCGTTTACGGTCGTACTCAGTCGGCTTTCTCCGAGGGCGGCTTGGCTATCGGCGCAGGGCTCGAAGACCTCGGCAAAGGGCTTGTCAGTCAGTGCGGTACCCTCTATTCCACCAAGGCAAAGGGCGCACGCTATCTACAACTCACCGAAGGCTATATCACCAAAGAGTACCTCGATGAGGACAACGAGATTTGTGGCTACGAGTACGTCCACATGGGCAAGTTCATGGACGCTATCAAGAAAGGCGTACCCGCTGATGAGGCCCTCAAACAAGTAACCGGCACCTATGGTCGTACCACCAAGGAGCAGGGCGCAGTGAAATCTATTGACCCAAGAAAGGAGTAAGACTATGATTCGTCCAGTTCAATTTGAAAGCCAAGACCGTCGCGAGAAGCAAATCTTGGCAGCCTTGAATGCCAATGGTATCAAGAGCATTGAAGAAGCAAATCAAATTTGCGAGCAATATGGTTTGGACCCCTACCTCACGTGCGAGGAGACGCAGCGCATCTGCTTCGAGAACGCCAAGTGGGCGTATGTGGTAGGTAGTGCTATCGCACTGAAGAAAGGTTGCAAGAACGCTGCCGAGGCTGCCGAGGCTATCGGTATCGGACTGCAGGCTTTCTGTATCCCGGGCAGCGTGGCTGACGACCGCAAGGTAGGTCTTGGTCACGGTAACTTGGCTGCACGTCTGCTTCACGAGAACACCGAGTGCTTTGCTTTCCTCGCAGGTCACGAGAGTTTCGCGGCTGCAGAAGGGGCTATCAAAATCGCTGAGATGGCGAACAAGGTGCGCAAAAAGCCGCTCCGCATCATCCTCAACGGTCTTGGCAAAGACGCTGCTATGATTATCAGCCGTATCAACGGTTTCACCTATGTTCAGACCGAGTTCGACTACTACACGGGCGAACTCAAAGAGGTGCGCCGCAAGGCATACAGCAACGGTCCCCGTGCCAAGGTCAACTGCTATGGTGCTGACGACGTACGCGAGGGTGTCGCTATTATGTGGCATGAGAACGTAGATGTCAGCATCACGGGCAACTCCACCAACCCGACACGCTTCCAGCACCCTGTGGCTGGTACCTACAAGAAGGAGCGTATCCAGGCTGGCAAGCCGTACTTCTCCGTGGCTTCAGGTGGCGGTACAGGTCGTACCTTGCACCCTGATAATATGGCTGCAGGTCCTGCTTCGTATGGTATGACCGACACCATGGGTCGTATGCACTCCGATGCACAGTTCGCAGGTTCCTCTTCTGTTCCTGCACACGTCGAGATGATGGGCTTCCTCGGCATCGGCAACAACCCGATGGTCGGCTGCACCGTCGCTTGCGCGGTCAACGTAGCCCTTGCTCTGAACAAATAATACGCCAGTGATTGCTAATCAGCGGTAGAAGTACGATTGCTTATGGCAGCGGACTCTACTGCTGATTTTGCTTTGAAGAGGAATCTTCGAGGTCATTCCAAGAAATTTATTGACAAAAGATTAAGTATATGGGCAAGGTAGATATTAACGACACCCCTATGATGAAGCAGTTCCGTGACATCAAGGCACAGTATCCGGACGCGATGCTGCTGTTCAGGTGCGGGGATTTCTATGAGACTTATGCGGAAGATGCGGTGCGTGCCAGCAAGATGCTCAATATCACCCTGACCCATCGCAGCAACGGCGGTACGGGAAAAGGCTCGAGTGTAGAGATGGCAGGTTTCCCATTCCACGCCTTGGATACCTATCTCCCCAAGTTAGTGCGTGCAGGTGTACGCGTGGCAATATGCGACCAGTTGGAGGATCCTAAACTGACGAAGAAGTTAGTGAAGCGCGGTGTTACGGAATTGGTGACGCCCGGGGTCAGTTATTCCGACACTACCCTGCAACAGAAGGAGAATACGTGGTTGGCATGTATTCAGTTTGGCAAGCAGACCGTCGGCATTGCGTTCTTGGATATATCCACAGGGGAGTTCCTTGTGGCAGAGGGGACCAAGGACTATGCCGACAAACTATTGGTTAATTTCGCGCCTAAGGAGGTGCTATACCTCAGGGGAAAGAAGCAGGAGTTTCAGGAAGCCTTCGGCAACAAGTACTTCACCTTTGAGTTGGAGGACTGGATGATGACCGCAGATGCGGCGCATGACAGGCTGACCAAGCAGTTTCAGGTACAGAATCTGAAGGGTTTCGGCGTGGACAAACTGCCGCAAGGGGTGATTGCCGCAGGCGCGATTCTCCACTATCTGGATATGACCCAGCACCTGCAGACAGGGCATATCCAGCACCTGAGTCGCATAGAGGAAGACAGATACGTATGGATGGACCGGTTCACCATCCGCAACCTCGAATTACTGGGTGGGCAGACAGAAGAGAGCCGCACCCTATATGATGTGCTTGACCGCACCATCACCCCTATGGGCGGGCGGCTGTTGCACCGCTGGATGGCGTTTCCGCTGAAGGAAGTACGTCCGATACGCAACAGGCAGACAGTGGTGGAGTACCTGTTCCGTCACCCTGATGAGCGCGATATCCTCCGCGACAACCTGCAGCGTATCCAGGATATGGAGCGCATAGTCAGTAAGATAGCCACGGGTCGTATCAGCCCAAGGGAGATGGTGCAACTGCGCTATGCCTTGGACGCCATCGCTCCTATCAAGGACATCTGCGGGCAGGCGGAAGCAGGAAGTTACCTGCACCTGTTGGGCGAGCAACTGAGTCTGTGCAAGGAGATGCGCGACCGCATAGCCCGAGAGATAGTGCCTGACCCGCCGGCGGTTCAGGGAAAGCCCAATGTGATTGCGCGAGGCATAGACCAAGAACTGGATGACCTGCGCGACATACAAACCAACGGCAAGGACTACCTGCTGCATATCCAACAGCGAGAGGTGGAAGCAACGGGCATACAGAGTCTGAAAATAGGTTATAACAACGTGTTCGGGTACTACTTGGAGGTGCGCAACACGTACAAAGACCAAGTGCCAGCAGAGTGGATTAGGAAGCAGACCCTCGTGAATGCCGAGCGGTATATCACGCAGGAACTCAAGGAATATGAGGAGAAGATACTGACAGCCGAGTCGCAAATACAGATTATTGAGAACCGGTTGTACACGGAACTGATGCTGGCGTTGTCGGAGTTCGTGCCGCAGATGCAGGCAGACGCTTCCGTAGTGGCGCAGTTGGATTGCCTGATGAGTTTTGCAACCGTGGCGATGGAGAACAGATACGTCTGCCCAGACGTGAATGACAGTCTTGTGATTGACATACGCCAAGGGCGGCATCCCGTGATAGAAAAGCAGTTGCCAATAGGCGAAGAGTACGTGCCGAATGACGTGCTGTTGGACAATAACGGGCAGCAAATCATCATATTGACCGGTCCGAATATGGCGGGTAAGTCGGCATTGCTTCGTCAGACCGCGCTCATCGTGCTGATGGTCCAAATGGGTTGTTTCGTGCCCGCCGAGAGTGCGTCGGTAGGTGTGGTGGACAAGATATTCACACGTGTGGGGGCAAGCGATAACATCTCCATGGGCGAGAGTACGTTTATGGTCGAGATGAATGAGGCAGCCAGCATATTGAACAACCTGAGCGAGCGCAGTTTGGTGCTGTTTGACGAGTTGGGGCGCGGCACAAGTACATACGACGGTATCAGTATCGCGTGGGCGATTGTGGAGTATATCCACGAGCAACGTGGTCATGCCAAAACGCTTTTCGCCACACACTATCACGAACTGAATGAGATGGAGAAGCAATTCGCACGCATACGGAACTACAATGTGTCGGTGAAAGAGGCGAACGGGAAGGTTATCTTCATGCGCAAACTGGTGCGCGGGGGTTCGGAACATAGTTTCGGTATCCACGTAGCCAAATTAGCCGGTATGCCCACAAGCATTATCGACCGCGCCAATCAGATACTGCACGACTTGGAAGCCCCGCAACACTCGCCCGTCAGTGCCGCCATACCGCCTGCCGAGCGTGGGCTGAACACCGTGGGTGCGGGAGGTATGCAGTTGAGTTTCTTTCAGTTAGACGACCCTGTACTGGAGCAGATACGCGACGAACTCACACACCTCGATATCAATAATCTGACGCCATTGGAGGCACTGAACAAACTGAACGAGATAAAGAAGCTCGTTGGTGGAAAGGATAAATAATTAAGAATTAAAAATTAAGAATTAAGAATTGATAGTGACGGCAGACAATACGCGATGGCTGTGTAATTATGAATTAAGAATTAAAAATTAAGAATTAAGAATTGATACTGACGACTGCCAATACGTGATGGCTGTGTAATTATGAATGATGAATGATGAATTAGGAATTATATCTATTGGGGAGTATGATATATTCCAAAAAACAGGTAGTATTGTCCGTATTTCTATATATTTGCATGGGTTTTGCGTAAATCATTCAAAAGCAGTACCTTTGTGCGGTATTTGTGGGGATGTCAGTGGGCAAGCGTTTGAACAAAGATAAACAAACAAAATAAATTAACTACTAAAACAACAAAACAATGAAGAAATTTGCTATCGTATGCGCCATCGTATTGGCAGCAGGTATGATGACCTCTTGTGGCGACACCAACTATTGCTATGAAGTAACCACTTCCTACAATATATTGGGTCAAACAATCTCCGCCACTTCGTATGTGTGGACCACAAGCAACGAAATTGATGCTTCTGCAGAGCAGATAAAAAAGGACCTCGCTGCTACCGGCATCTCTGAGGATATAATCACAGTTGATTACAAGAAGGCTAACAAGAGCCAAGATGACTGCCATAAATAATTAAGCCGTCTTGATAAAATGGTAAGAGCACTGCCCTGCGGGGTGGTGCTTTTTGTTTGCAGATGATTAGAGATTATAGGATAGGCGAATAGGGCGAATATGCCTAATAGGTCTAATAAGTCTAATAGGACAAAATAGGACATATATATACAAAAAAAGAGACTGCCAACTATGCGGTTGGGCAGTCTCTTCTTATGAAATAAATGATGGCTTTTACTTCAATAATTGAAGTTTTACCTCAATGATGGTTTTATTCAACGACTGCACCTACAGCATTGTAGCGGACACCGTCGCGGATGATGATGAGTTGACCGTTCTCAACCACTTTCACAGCCTTCGGAGCAGCGATATTCACATCTTCAACAGCAGTAGTCGATGATTTTTCTACTGTTGCACCTTGTGCAAAACCATAACTCTTGTTGCCACTCTTTGTCTCACGTACACCTAATTTACCAGTAATGGTAACTTTGTCTCCTTTTGCCACACCCGGGGCTTCAGGTACTGCACGATATGCCTCAAGAGTAGTACCTTTCTGTGCATCCTCACTTGCGCCAAAATAGAATGTTTGGTTATTGTATTTAGAATCATAATCGTACGCCAAAGTAACGACACCTACTACGCGATAGGTTTCAGTGGAATAACTACCGGCTTCCATCTTTTCACACAATGCAAGGGCATCGGCAATAGTAATGTCTTTGACAACATCCGGATTGTCAGGAGTCTCTCCATCCCCAGAGATAGTAACTGTTTTTACTTCCCATGTCGGGCAGAGACTGGTAGTGCCTACATAGACGAAAGCCAACTTGACAGTCTTGCCAACATAGTCGTTGATAGCGACCTCATCATCTTGGAATGTCCATGAGGAACCTGCAGGCATACCAATAGTGATGTCGTTCCATGTTGTACCATTGTCAGTGGAAACTTTTACTTTCAAATTGGTAGCAGCACCAAAATTTAATGCCTGATTGATTTTGAGAGTAGCAGTCTTCGCTGCCGTCAAATCGATAGCAGGTGATACAAGCCATGACTCTGCTGCATTGTTTGTCTGATTGACATAGGCACTTGCTTTCATACCATATTTACTACTTTGTGCCCATACGAATGACAAAGTACCCAAGTCTTTGTCTTCAATTGTCCAACTCTGTTGGTCTTTGGTGAAATCTGCTTTATACAGGTCACCTGCGAAAAGCATTGCGCTTGCGCACACTGCCATTACTAATGAGAAAAATTTCTTCATAATACTGATTGTTTATTTGATTAGTTTATAAATTGTTTGCTCTACAATCCCCGATTGAAATCTGTTGCAAAATTACTGCTTTTACGTGATATGCACAATATATATATTGTTATTTTTTTGTGAAGAATGGAAAGGAAGGGGATTGTAGCGAGAGGGGCTCGACATCTCCCAATAAATCACCCATTAATCACCCATTAATCACCCGTTAATCACATACTAATCACATACTAATCATTCGAGAAAGATTCAAGAATGATTCAAGGTTATGTGAAGATATAGAGGAGGCATTGGGGAGATATTTGGGAGGCGGTTTTGCGGAATTGCGGGGAAATGGTTAATTTTAAGGAAAAAAACAATGACGTATGGCTATATCCGCGTAAGTTCCGACAAGCAGACAGTTGAGAACCAGCGGTTTGAAATCAAGAAATTCTGCAAGAAGGAGGGACTGCACGTAGATGGCTGGATAGAGGAAACTATCTCAGGGACAAAGAGTTACAACAAGCGCGAACTCGGAAAACTGCTGCGCAGCGTGAAGGCGGGCGACACGATAGTATGCAGCGAATTGTCGCGTTTGGGGCGCAACCTGTATATGATTATGGAGATTCTGGGGCAGTGCATGGACAAAGATTGTCGCGTATGGACCATCAAAGACGGCTATCGGTTGGGGGACGACATTCAGAGCAAAGTGCTGGCATTCGCCTTCGGGTTGTCGGCAGAGATAGAACGCAACCTCATCTCGCAGCGGACGAAAGAGGCGTTGTCGCGTTTGCGCGCAGAGGGGAAGTCTTTGGGACGCCCGAAAGGCAGTCCGACAGCACATGATTGCTTCCGATTGGCACGGCATGATACGTATATCCGGAATGCCATAGACGACGGCATGGGTGTGTGCGAAATGACCAGACGCCTGAAAACCAACCGCTCAACGCTGACGCGGTATATCAGGAGGTTTGTGTATGAAGAAGAGGAGATATACCAGTGAGGGGCACTACTTGATGGTGACGTCAACCTTGAAGTTGAACATACGTCCCGTGAGGTAGTTGGGACTTGCCCACTGCTGTCCGTTGGCGGCTGTGACCCAGTAGTAACTGTTCACGTTCTTCCACCCGATGAGGTTGAAGACCTCAAACTGCACGCTCCAACAGTCCACATGACGCGATTTTCGCATCCATTTGTCGGTAGTGGCGGAGAATGTGCGGCTGGCACCTATATCCATACGCATGTAGTCCTTCATGTGTCCGAGATAGCGCATCTTCTCGTTGCGCGGGTAGCCGAAAGGCAAGCCCTCGCTGTAGATGTATTTGAGGTGCACCTTGTACTGCGGCAGGCGCGGGATATAGTCCTGAAAGTACATGGTGAGGCTGTAGCGCTGCTCCTGCGGCGTGGGGAACCAGCCGAGGTTGTTGACATCATCGAGCAGGTGCATACGGCTGCGCATGGTGGAGAAACTAATCCATGTGTCCGCCCCGGGCACCAGTTCGCCATACAGTTTCATATCGAGTCCGATGGTATATCCGCGGCTGTCGTTGATGCCGGAATAGCGCACCCGCACGTTGTCCACGGTGTAACTCTCCATACGGTCGATGAGTTTGCTGTAGGCTTCGGCGGTGAACTTGAACGGTCTGCCCCACGCGCGGAAGTAGTAGTCCGCTCCCATGACGAGTTGCCACGAGCGTTGGGCTTTCAACTTGTCGTTGATATGTACGTAGGAGACACCGTTGTCGTCGGTAATGGTTTGCCGCAACTCTTTGTAGAAGGGGGCTTGATAGTAGAGTCCGGTGGCTACGCGGAAGGTGAAGTCCTGTTTCCAACCGGGCATCCACGTGACGCTGACGCGCGGACTGGGCAGTATCTCGTTGGTCTTGCTCCACCAGTTGAACCGCATACCCGCTGTGAGCAGCACCTTGCCATGGTTGGTGGACCAGCGATAGGTGTCCTGTGCGTAGGCTTGCAGCCGTCCGCTGAGCATACGGGTAGTGCCTTTCAGGGCATAGTAGAGAGCCATCTCGGCGTCTTCGTTGGGGAGGCTGTAGCCCATGGAATCACGCCATTCCCACTCGCTGATACGGTCGCTAATCAGTTCCATCTGCCCGCTGATGCCCCACCGCAGGGCATTGGCTCCGCGTTTCCACTCGCCCGTATGTGCCAAGGTCACCATACCTGCCTGCAAAGTATTGCGGGCGTGCTCGTGGAACTTACCCGTGCCCAGCACGCCGCCCGAGTTCACGTCACCACTCACACTCTCGCCGCGATTGGTAGTGCCCTTCTGCCCGTCGGATGACTGCTCGCTGAGCACGTACTCGCTGCTGATGTCATAAGTCTCCTGCTCGTGGGTATAGAAGCCGCTCAGGTCGAAGCCTATCTGCACTTCTTTGCTCACTTTGCCCTCTGCACTCAGTGCCGCAAAGGCGGTGCGGAACATATCTTTCTCCTGCCCCTCGTACCAGATGGTCTTGTTCATCGCCTGCTGCTGCGTGCCGAAACTGCTACTCGAACTGTCGGGAATGAACTCGTAACTGTTCTGGCTGAAGTTGCCCAACAACCGCATAGTCCAATTGTGCATATCTTGGGAGACGACGCGGCTCGCGTCGTCAAGGTGTACTCGTGCATTGCGCATTGGCTTTAGCCGCCACGTCATTTGCGTCTGATAGTCAATGAAGTTGGGATTGTAGTTGCCTTTGGTGTCCAATGCGCCCAGCATATAGCGCGAAGTCTTGTAGCGGATACTGTGCATCTGGCTCTGCACGGAGTCGCCCCAACCCACGTAAGCATTGGCACCCAACAGGCTGAGACTCAGGTGCGACTCTAATCGGGTGGGGCGTTTGTAGCGTATGTCGAGCACCGACGACATCTTGTCGCCGTACTGTGCATCGAAGCCGCCCGCCGAGAACTCCACGCTCTCCACCATATCGGGGTTCACGAAACTCAGTCCCTCCTGCTGACCGCTGCGCAACAGCAGAGGACGGTGCACCTCCAACCCGTTGACATACACCGAGTTCTCGTCGAAACTGCCGCCACGCACGTTGTACTGGCTGCTCATCTCGTTGTTCTGCCTTACGCCTGCGAACGTGACCAGCATATTCTCTATTCCTCCCCCCGTAGCATCGGGCATCAGCCGTGCCGCGCCCACATCGCCTCTGTCCATGGTGCCCGTCTGCCGTTGGATGCCGCGCACCGTGATTTCGGCGAGCAACTCCTCGTTGGTAGGCAGTACCACATTGATACCTATCACATCGCGCGTGGTGAACACCTGCTGCCGGATGGTCTCATAACCCACCATCGAATAGACGAGCACCACCGTGTCCGTCATCGCGATATGCAGGTCGTAGTAGCCGTTGAGGTTGGTGGTGGTGCCAATGGGGTTACCGCTGTCGGTCAGGCCCTCCACATACACATTGGCAAGTTCTATACCGCGGTTGTCGCTATCCAACACATACCCGAACACCCGCACCGCACGATGGGAAGCCGTGATGTGGAGAGTTCCCGCTATCAGCAGGAACAGAGTGAGCCATATATATATATAGGTGTGCCTGGTGCCAGACATGTGCCCAATGGTTAGCAAACAACTTGCAAAGTTACGTTTTTTTTCTTGGCTGTGCAAACAGGAGATGATTTGGGCATGTCTCCGTTATGGCACCAACCGTTTCACCCATTTGAACAGGCGATAGGGCATATAGCGGAAAGGCATGTCAATCCATGTGGGCGTGGTGACAATGGCACGTCGATGGCTGAAAACCAAGTAACTGTCCTTGCCATGGTATGCCGACATGCCCGAGTTGCCCACCCCGCCAAAAGGCAGGTGGTGGTTGGCAATGTGCATGATAGTGTCGTTGATGCAGGTGCCTCCCGCTGAGGTGTGGCGCAAAATATGCTTGCTTTGAGTGCCGAAATAGTAGAGGGCAAGGGGCTTCTCACGATGGGTAACAAAGGTGATAACTTCTTCCAACTCATTGAAAATCAGTACAGGAAAGATAGGACCGAATATCTCCTCTTGCATTAGGGGTGCATCGGGTGACACATTGGTGAGCAAGGTCGGGGAGAGGTAACGCTCTGCCCTGTCGTAGTTGCCGCCATAGATAACATCGCCATCGTGGAGGTAGCCCACCAGACGCTCGAAAGCACGGTCATTAACAATGCGGACGAAGTAAGGGCTTTGTTTGGGGTCTGCGCCCAAAAGGACTTCAAACTCCTGTGCCAACAGGTGCAGAAACTTGTCTTTAACCGATTGGTGTACAAGCAGGTAGTCCGGGGCTATGCAGGTCTGCCCCGCATTGATGGCTTTGCCCCATGCCACCCGTTTGGCAGCAAGGGCAAGGTTGGCATCCTTGTCAACGATACAAGGGCTCTTGCCTCCTAATTCCAGCACTACAGGCGTGAGATGCTGCGCTGCTGCAGTCATCACCGTGCGCCCGAGAGAGGGACTGCCCGTGAAGAAGATAAGGTCCCAACGCTCTTGAAGAAGCAGGGCATTGACTTCACGGTGCCCCTCTACGATGGCGATATATGTTTCGGGAAAGGTCTCGCGCACCATTCGGGTGAGCACTCGCGACACGTTTGGCGTATAGGGCGAGGGCTTGAGTACTGCCGTACAACCCGCCGAAATAGCCCCTACCAAGGGGTTGAGCAACAGTTGGACGGGGTAGTTCCACGGGGCTATGATGAGTGCAGAGCCAAGGGGTTCGGTGATGACTTGGCTTTTCGCGGGGAGAATACTGACAGGCGACGGTTTGCGCTCGGGGCGCATCCAATGACGCAGGTGATGCAAATGGTTGCGTATCTCGCCATAGACAATGCTGAACTCGGTGAGGTACGCCTCCTCGTAGGATTTGTGTAAGTCCTGCCACAGAGCCTCGGACAGGGCACGCTCATAGGCACGGACAGCCTGCTCCAACCGGTGGAGTTGTGCCTCGCGAAAATGGCGGTTCAAGGTCTGCCCCTGCCGGGAAAAGGCACGTTGTGAGGCTACCAGACGCGAGATGTCGGACTGGGTGAGCGCATTATGGGAACTCATCAGTTTTTTATTCTCCCGCAAAGTGACATAATATAAACTAAAGAGCCCTACTACTCAACTGGCTGCTCGTACCACGAGGCGTACATGGCGTAGTTGTGGGCAATCTTGCGATTGATTTCGTTGGTCTGTTCGGGGTCTGCCTTCTTGATGAACTTGGCAGGTACTCCGCCCCATACCTCGTACGCCCCGACCTTGGTGCCCTTGAGCACCAATGCACCCGCAGCCACGATAGCCCCTTCGCCTACCTCGACATCATCGAGCAGCGTGGAGCCCATGCCGATGAGGGCATAGTCGTGGATATGGGCACCGTGGATAGTCACGTTATGCCCGACAGAGACATAGTCGCCTATCACAATAGTGGACTTCTGATAGAGCGTGTGCAGCACCGAGCCGTCTTGGATGTTGGTGTGCTTGCCGATGGTGATGGTGTTGACATCGCCACGCAAGACGGAGTTGAACCACAAAGTGGTGCCTTCGCCTATGGTGACATCGCCCACCACGGTGGCGTTCTCCATCATGATGACACCATCCGCAATACGGGGAGTGAGTATCTCCCCGTTGCGGTTGATAGTTTTGATAAGAGCCATTTACTTACAGTTAATAAGTAAAATTAACGGGCAGCGATGATAGCGAGGAACTTCTCGGCTACGAGGGCAGCACCGCCAATCAGACCGCCGTCCACATCGGGGTTGGCGAACAGTTCGGCAGCGTTCTTGTCGTTGCAACTGCCACCATAGAGGATAGTGGTGTCGTCAGCCACAGCCTGACCGTATTGCGCTGCCACGAGCGAACGGAGATAAGCGTGCATCTCCTGTGCCTGTGCGGGAGTAGCGGTCAGACCGGTACCGATAGCCCAAACGGGTTCGTAAGCCAGCGTGATGTTCTTCCACTCTTCGGCAGTGAGGTTGAATACCGAGCCTTCGAGTTGTGCCTTCACCACCTCGTTCTGCTTGCCCGATTCGCGCTCCTCTTTCACCTCGCCGATGCAGAAGATGACCTTCAGACCGTTAGCGAGCGCGAGACGCACTTTCTCCTTGAGAATAGCATAATCCTCGTGGTAGTAAGCACGGCGCTCCGAGTGCCCGAGGATACAGTATTCAGCACCTGTTGATTTGACCATCTCGGCACTAACTTCGCCCGTATAAGCACCCTTCTCGTGGTCAGCGCAGTTCTCGGCAGCCACCTTGATAGGCGTGCCTTTGAGCAGTTCTGCCACGGTAGCCAAGTGGATAAACGGCGTGCCGACAACGACAGCGCACGAGGGGTTCTTTACTGCTTCTTTCAGTTCGGTAGCCAGGGCTACACCTTCTTGCAGGGTCTTGTTCATTTTCCAGTTGCCTGCAACCATTTTTGTTCTCATACCTTAAAACATCAAATTATCGTTAGACTTTGTATTAAACATATAATTACCACGTATTAACCATTAATTCTCGTGGTCTTTCGTTCTGTTCCGAAGATTATATTTATCAATAATCGTGCCATTTTGCACCACAAACACACCAGGGTTGGCACGGACGATGGTCTTGAGCGTCACGGGGTCGCACGTGCATATATATCCGGACAACTCGGGGTACTCCTGTGCGAGGGCAAGGATGTCCTCCGTGCCCGAACCGGTGAGGATATAGAACGGGTTGCCCTCGAATGCACAATGCTCATACAACGCCTCCACGCGGGGCATAAGCGACATGTCGGCTTTCGCGAGGTCGTACATCACCACCAGCGTCACGGGCTGCTCGCTCTCCAGGATGTCGTAGGTGATGTCCTCGTAGTCGGCATTCATAATCTCAAAGTCGTGAATTGGTGGCTCGTAGCCTTTCTTCACAAGGCGCGAGTTCTGACTCACGAACACCCACGTGCTGTCGCCTTTGGGGTAGTTGTCGAGGGTGAAGGTCTGCTCATGCCCGTCCTTGGCATAGACAAACGTAACCTCGTATTCGTCGGGCGCAGCGTCCTCGGGGTACTCCATCAGTTCCACGATATTGTTGCCCACCTTGTAGGGACGGAAGTCAAGCAGGGGCAGGTGCAGATGGGTGTAGAGCATCAGTCCCGACACTGCCGCAACGGCAAGAGCGGCGATAGCCAGTTCCATATACCAGTGCCAGAACGTGCGCACGTTGCGGCGCAGTACCACCAGCACGATGGCAAGCACTATCAGCACCACATTCTTCCAGAACGTCTGCCAGTTGGTAATCACCAGCGCGTCGCCGAAGCACCCGCAGTCGCTCACGGGGTTGGCTATGGCGATGTACAGGGTGAGGGGCGTCATCACGCAGTAGAACGCCAGCGTTATCCACGATGTCCATTGTGTGCGGACGTTGCACAGCAGGCATACGCCCAACAGGAACTCCAGCGCAATCAGGCACACCGCAGCGGCTCCCGCCAGCGGCATCAAGTCATTGAAAAAGCCCCCGAAGGCTTTCAGATAGTCCTCGATTTTGTAGGTCGTGCCGAGGGGGTCAACAGCCTTCACGAGACCCGAGAATACGAATACCACACCCAGCAGCACGCGGGCAATGGTGGCGATGATTGTCTTGGTCTTATTCATGTTGCATCATTTGAATGAGGTAAAACACAGCATAGTTGAGCATATCGAAATAGTTGCCGTCCGCGCCCTCGGAGATGAGGGTGTGGTTGTCGTTGGCGGCGATGGCCTTGTTGCGGTTGATTTTGGTAAGAATGATGTCTGTCAGCGACGAGGGGAACATATCCCGCCATGCCTCGCCGTAGTCGTGGTTCTTGCGCAGCATCAGAGCCTTGGCTTCCGCCATGTAGTCATCGTAGAGTTGCATAGCCCGCTCGCGGGTCATATCCACGCTGTCGGCAAAGCCCTGGCGCAACTGGATGAGTCCGATGATGCTGTAGTTCACTATTGCCATCATCTCACCCTCCACGCTCTCGCCCACCATATTGACGCCCGTCATCTCTATCTCGCGCACGCGTTTGGCTTTGATAAACAACTGGTCATTCACTGTCTGCGGACGCATGATGCGCCAACTCGGTCCGTAGTCGCGCATCTTCAACTCGTAGATGCGACGGCAACGGGCTACGATTTCGTCGTATTGTTCGGAAGTATTCCGTGTCGTATTCATAATTGCACACATTTCGCGGGGCAAAGTTACTAAATATCCTGCAACTATGCAATATTCCTTCTTGTTTTTTACAAATAATCAAAAAGGAAACAAGATATTCCATTTGGAGTATAGCACCGGAAGAAAGGACATAGTTGGATTTTTGATTTGCAAATATATGGGATTTATCGTACCTTTGTCGCCGATTTTTGCTTATTTGAGGTGGAATATGGATAAATTACGTAACTTTTGCATAATAGCACACATTGACCATGGCAAGTCCACGCTGGCGGACCGCATGATAGAACTCACCCAGACGGTGGACAAACGCGATATGGAGAATCAGGTCCTTGATGACATGGACCTTGAGAAAGAGCGCGGTATCACCATCAAGAGCCATGCCATTCAGATGCAATACAAGGGCTATACGCTGAACTTGATTGACACTCCGGGGCACGTGGACTTCTCATACGAGGTGAGTCGCTCTATCGCGGCGTGCGAGGGAGCACTGCTTGTGGTAGATGCCTCGCAAGGTGTTCAGGCTCAGACGATTAGCAACCTATATATGGCACTCGAGCATGACCTCGAAATCATACCCGTCATGAACAAGTGTGACATGGACTCGGCGATGCCCGAGATGGTGGAGGACGAGATTATCGACCTGTTGGGCTGCAAGCGCGAGGACATCCTCCGCTGCTCTGCCAAGACGGGCGACGGCGTGCCTGCGATACTGGATGCCATCGTGGAGCGTATCCCTGCACCACAGGGAGACCCGAATGCGCCGCTCCAATGCCTTGTCTTTGACTCGGTGTTCAATAGTTTCCGCGGTATCATCGCGTATTTCAAGGTGGTGAACGGCACCATGCACACGGGCGACCGCGTGCGCTTCTTCAATACGGGCAAGGAGTATGATGCCGATGAGATAGGTGTACTGAAACTCAATATGCAGCCCACCGAGACTATCTCCGCGGGCAATGTGGGGTATATCATTTCGGGTATCAAGACATCTGCCGAGGTGAAGGTGGGCGACACTATCACCCATGTCGCGCGCCCTTGCGACAAAGCAATTGCGGGTTTCGAGGAAGCCAAGTCTATGGTGTTTGCCGGTGTCTATCCCATTGAGGCTGAGGACTATGAGGACCTGCGGGCATCATTGGAGAAACTGCAACTGAATGATGCTGCCCTCACGTTCACACCCGAGTCTTCTGTCGCACTCGGCTTTGGCTTCCGATGTGGTTTCCTCGGACTGCTACACATGGAGATTGTGCAGGAAAGGCTTGACCGTGAGTTCGACATGGACGTCATCACCACAGTCCCCAACGTGAGTTACAACGTCTATACCAAAGACGGTGGCATGATTGAGGTGCACAACCCTGCGGGTATGCCCGACCTCACACTGATAGATCACATAGAGGAACCGTATATCCGTGCAAGCATCATCACGACAAGCAACTTCATTGGTCCCATCATGACGCTGTGTCTGAGCAAACGCGGTGAGTTGGTAAAGCAGGAGTATATCTCAGGCAACCGCATGGAACTGTATTTCGATATGCCGTTGGGTGAGATAGTGATAGACTTCTACGACAAACTCAAGTCTATCTCCAAGGGGTACGCATCCTTTGACTGGCACACAAATGGCTTCCGCCCGTCCAACCTTGTTAAGTTGGATATACTGCTCAACGGCGAACAGGTGGATGCCCTTTCTACGCTGACACACCGCGACAATGCTGTGGATTTAGGACGCCGTATGTGCGAGAAACTCAAGGAGTTGCTGCCGCGCCAGCAGTTTGATATTGCCATTCAGGCAGCCATAGGGGCGAAGATTATTGCTCGTGAGACGGTGAAACAGGTACGCAAAGACGTGCTTGCCAAGTGCTACGGTGGCGATGTGAGCCGCAAACGCAAGTTATTGGAGAAGCAGAAGAAGGGCAAGAAGCGTATGAAGCAGATTGGCAACGTAGAAGTGCCGCAAAAGGCCTTTCTTGCCGTCTTGAAACTCGACTAAGTCGAGTTTCAAGACTGCAAGAAGTAATAGGTAATAATTAATAGTTAATACGCATTAACGAGTGATAGTTAGCCAAAATCATGAAGCCCGATAGCCAATTAAATACGATGACTTACGCCTTTGCCCTACGTGTAGTGAAGGCATACAAGTATTTAACTAACGAGCAAAAAGAGTTTGTGCTGTCGAAACAACTATTGCGTAGCGGAACTTCTATAGGGGCTAACTGTCAAGAAGCCATTTATGCACAAAGTGACGAAGACTTTATTCATAAGTTGAGCATCGCCCTAAAAGAAGCCAGCGAAACCGCCTATTGGTTAGACCTATTACATGATACGGAGTATATTGATGAGCAGGCGCATACATCCATTAAGACAGATTGTACGACACTCATCAAAATGCTGACGGCGATTATTGTGAAGAAGAAACAAGCAATAGCCGCTCAATCGAACAGACCATAATATAAAGATATAATGCATATTAACTATTAACCATTAACTATTACTGAAATATGGAATATTTCATACATAGCGCATGGAGCATGATTCCCTTCGGGATTATGCTGCTCATGATTGCTATTGGTCCGCTGATAGCGGAGAAATTCTGGGAGAAGAACAGTAACAAACTATTGGTTTCGCTTATTTTGGGTGTACCTACCGCTATATGTCTTATTATCGGCGGTATGACACAAGAGTTGGAACACCAGTTGTTTTTCGACTACATCCCGTTCATTGTATTGTTGTTGGCGTTGTTTGTCATCACGGGTGGTATTCACCTTGCAGGCGACATCAAAGCCAAGCCGTGGGTGAACACCCTGTTTCTTGCCACAGGTTGGGTGATGGCAAGTATCATGGGTACCACAGGTGCCGCCATGCTGCTCATACGCCCTGTTATCACTACTAACCAGCAGCGCAAACACGTGGTGCATACTATCCTGTTTTTCATTGCGTTGGTAGCCAACTGTGGCGGTCTGCTTACCCCACTTGGAGACCCACCGTTGTTTATGCTGTTCCTGCGCGGAGCGTCATTCACATGGTTCCTTCACCTGTTCCCTGAATGGTTCTTCACGGGGGCTATCCTGCTGATTATCTATTTCTGCATGGACACCTATTATTATAAGCAGGAGCATTGGACGGCCCTTTCGGCAGACTCTCGCGAGCATGTGAAGTTGTCTGTTCACGGCAAAATTAACCTCATTTACCTGCTTGGCGTCATCTTGAGCGTGGCATTTATCAACGAAGGTACTATCCCTGCCATGGGAAAAGAGGATGCTCATCTGTGGCTGAAGTACCTGCGTGAGATAGTACTGTTGTCGCTCACGGGTATGAGTCTCTACACTACGCCCAAGAAAGTACGCTATGGGGAAAACAAGTACAGTTGGTCGCCTATTATTGAGGTGGCGGTGCTGTTCTTGGGTATCTTCACTACCATGACCCCCGCCCTCGCGTACCTCAAGGCACATGCCGGCAGTCTCGGACTGACAGAGACATGGCATTTCTACTATGCCACGGGCGCACTCTCCTCGTTCTTGGACAACACCCCGACGGCAGTGGCATTCCACAGTGTGGCTACAGGTCTGACACCGGATGAGATGGCTGCTTTCGGTACTACAATGGTGGCAGGCATACCCGAGATTCTGCTGAAGGCTATCTCGTTGGGTGCTGTTATGTTCGGTGCCATGACGTATATCGGCAACGGGCCTAACTTTATGGTCAAGGCGATTGCCGAGGAGAACAACATCAAGATGCCGTCGTTCTTCGGCTATATGTACAAGTTCTCGCTCATCATTCTGCTGCCCGTATATATATTGGTACAACTGATATTCCTATAAATCGTATAGCGGCTGTACTTTCATAGCCGCTATATCTTACTTATAACAACGATATTATGAACTTATTTGACCAAATCAGCGAGGACATCAAGAAAGCGATGCTCGCCAAAGACAAGGTAGCGTTGGACGCGCTGCGTGGAATCAAAAAAGAGTTTCTTGAAGCCATTACCGCCAAAGGAAGTAATGGTGAACTGCCCGATGACAAGGCGTTGCAGATACTGCAAAAGATGGTAAAGCAGCGCAAGGAGTCTGCTCAGATGTACATAGATGCCAACCGTCCCGAACTGGCAGACGACGAACTGGCACAATGCAAAATCATTGAGCAGTACTTGCCTGCCATGATGTCCGAGGACGAACTGCGCACAGCCTTGGAGCAGATTATTGCCCAAGTCGGTGCACAAGGACCGCAAGACATGGGCAAGGTGATGGGTGCTGCCACCAAGCAACTCGCCGGCCGCGCCGAAGGCAAAGCCATCAACATGATGGTCCGCACGCTACTGAACAAGTAGCACCCTACCCCACCTCGGGAAGAGTGCCTTTCCACACTGACAACGGGAACTATCTAACTATTTTAGGTAGTTCTCTTTTTGTTTGTACTCATTTTGCACAAAAGATTTTGCATAGAAACAAAAGATTTTGCAGAGGAGCAGCAGATTTTGCAGAGAAGATTAACTTTTTGCAGGGCAACCGCCCCCTGCATGGTGACCGCACCCGTTTACAAATTTACTCATTTACAAATTTTCAAATTACCCACCCATCTACCCTGTATTCCCCTCGCATTAACCATGAACAATTAGTATGTGATTAGTATGTGATTAGTATGATATTGCAGCGTTAATCTTGTTTGGATATTGGGTGCTTGCACAGCACTTCTTGCCTCCATAAAAGTTATATTGTATTGTTTGTTGCAGTTATCCCAACTTTTTTGTGCATATAGTTGCAAGAGTGCACAAAAAGTACTACCTTTGCGCACGAAAGGTAAAAATAGACTTGCCAAAGATTGCAAAATACAACCCGACAAATCTAATGGAATATGAGAAGATATACCCTTTTTAGCCAACTGGTGCTTATTTGTATGTTGGTCGTATCTGCGCCCGCATTTGCAGAGGAGAGCACTGAAAGTATCACACACTACTATTGTGATTTCGAGGACGACAT
>ERZ808278.299-NODE-299-length-37061-cov-17.645031_pt1 | contig 37061 bp, 37 predicted proteins | sample MGYA00521239_ERZ808278 | MGnify/ENA primary metagenome ERZ808278 (study PRJEB31516, sample SAMN03275600) | gut metagenome | biome: mammalia-associated habitat; material: feces | host: Papio cynocephalus | place: Kenya | collected 2012-07-17 ... | reverse complement strand
TTATTTTAGTTAATATAAATACATCGTGCGGGGATGGTGGAATTGGTAGACACGCCAGCTTGAGGTGCTGGTGACGCAAGTCGTGGCTGTTCAAGTCAGCTTCTCCGCAACTTGCAAAAGGCTGTTCGGTTTTATCGGACAGCCTTTTTTTATATCGGCTGGTTTATAAAAACGGGCGCGTCAGGGGCTGATAGCCGCAAAAGCGGTTCGGACACGCATCGCGTGGCTGAACGGAAAAATTGCGGAGCAATTTTATAACGCAAAGACCCGGCGGCTTTGCCGGACGCCCTTAAAAATCAACCGCATGGAGTTTTTTTATGCCAGCTGCATTTATTAACTGTGGTGCGATTATTTTTGGTTCGATGATTGGACTTTTGTTTGCGCGGAAAATTTCTGAAAAAGTTACGGATTCTATTACTTTTGCATGTGGCGGAGTTACTTTTGTGATGGGAATCCAGATGGCGCTAAAATATCAGAATGTTGTCTACTTGTCGCTTTCCGTAATTTTGGGCGGAATTGCAGGAACTTTGCTCGATATTGACGGCGCGGTTTTAAAAGTTGGAAAATGGCTAGGAAAAGTTTTTGGGCAGAACGCTGAAGAGAATTCTTTTGAAAATGAAAATTTAAAAAACTTGAGCGTAAAAACTGCCGGCGAAATTAACAGCGGAATTTCGGAATTTTCTTCAGGGAAGCCAAAAAAGAATTTTGCCTATGCTTTTTTAAATTCGTCTGTGCTTTTTTGTGTCGGCGCTATGGCGATCGTTGGTTCTTTCAAAGCCGGAATTGAAAAAGATTATTCTATTATTTTGTTAAAGTCGATTCTTGACGGTTTTATTTCGATTGGAATGGCGGTTGCCCTTGGAGTTGGAACTGCTTTTAGCGCGCTTTCAGTGCTTATTTATCAGGGGCTTCTTACCTTGCTTTCTGTCTGGATTTCGCCTTTTGTAACCGAAAAGCTTTTGAACGAAATTACAGGAAGCGGAGGCGTTCTGATTGTTTTTATCGGACTTAACATTATGGCGATAAAAAAAATAAAAACTGCAAATTATCTTCCAGCCGTTCTTTTTACGGTTTTGTTTGTTTTGCTTGAGCCTGTATTTAAAGGAATTTTTTAATTTTTTTGATTTTGGTGGCATTTTGCGCCGCGTTCGCTGTGCAAAACCGGCGTGTTCTGCGCTTGCGCTTTCGCTCCATTTGGGGCAATTTCGAAATTTGTTTTTTTCTGGCTGTAAAAAATAAAAAATCTTTTCATAGTAATAAAAAAATCTGCTAAAAATTGCCCCAAACGCTTCCGGGCGGCGCGCCATACGCCTTGCCTGAAAAAGGTTGGCGGAAAAAAGGTTGAATTTATTTCGTTTTTTTTTTAAGATATTTTCATAATCTAATCCCTTAAATGCCACGAGGAGGAAAACTAAATGGCAAAGGTTGAACTAAAAGGCGTTACAAAAGTTTATGACGGTGATGTTCTTGCCGTTGAAAAGTCAAATGTAACAATTGAAGACCGCGAATTCTGTGTATTTGTAGGTCCTTCTGGTTGTGGTAAATCTACAACTCTCCGTATGATTGCAGGTCTTGAAGACATTACTGCCGGCGAGCTTTACATCGATGGTGAATTGATGAATGATATTCCGCCGAAAGACCGCAATATTGCAATGGTATTCCAGAATTATGCTCTTTATCCGCATATGACTGTATACGACAACATGGCTTTCGGTCTTAAAATCCGCAAAACTGACAAGGCAGAAATCGACCGCCGTGTCCGCGAAGCTTCTAAAATTCTTGACCTTGACAACTATCTTGCTCGTAAACCAAAGGCTCTTTCTGGCGGTCAGCGTCAGCGTGTCGCTGTAGGCCGTGCTATTGTTCGTTCTCCAAAAGTATTCTTGTTTGACGAGCCTCTTTCTAACCTTGACGCAAAACTCCGTGTTACAATGCGCGCTGAAATTTCTGATTTGCACAACCGCCTTCAGGCAACTATGATTTATGTAACTCATGATCAGATTGAAGCTATGACAATGGGTACAAAAATCGTTGTAATGTCAGAAAAACGCATTCAGCAGATTGGTGCTCCGCTTTATCTTTACAATCACCCGATTAACAAATTCGTTGCTGGATTTATCGGAACTCCTCCAATGAACTTCTTCAAAGTAAATATTGCTGAAGAAAACGGCAATGTAATTGCAGACGAAGGAAACTTTAAGCTTGTGCCAACTGCTGACCAGCAGAAACATCTTAAGGCTTATGTTGGAAAACAGGTTTGGTTCGGTGTTCGTCCAGAAGACTTGGATTATCATGATTCACCAGCTGCAGAAAACAACATGGCGGTAAAAGTTACAAACAAAGAACCGCTCGGAGCAGAAACTCACGTATTTGTTCAGGTTCAGAATGTAAACATTGTTGCTAAATGTGAACCAGTTGTAAATCCGCAGCTTGGAGATACTGTAAACTTTACTCCAAAAATGGAAAGATGCAAGTTCTTTGACTTGGAAACAGAAGTAAATATCTGTGAACCAGAAATCGAAAAGAAATGGTAATCAGAACGGCGTTTATATAAACGGCTGATAAAAAATCCCGGTGTGAAAAACATTTTACATCGGGATTTTTTTTTGCTTACGGCTTATAATTTTACCAGACAAATAAGTCTGCGCAGTTTCGTTCTCCGCCAGAAACATCGATTGCCTGTCCTGTGCAGAATTTGTTTATTACTGTAAGAAAGTAAATCCAGTCGGCGGCTTCTTGTGCGCTTGCCCAGCGTTTTAGAGGGGTTGCGTCCATGATTTTTTGCCAAAGCTTATCGTTTTTTATGACTTTTTCGTTTAATTCTGTCAGCACGCCTCCAAAGCATACTGCGTTGCAGGTTGCGCGGTATGAATTTGCAAGGCGAATTGCACAGTTTTTCATGTAGCCGATTATTCCTGCTTTTGAAGCTGCGTACGAAGGAAATTCGTTTCCTGTAAGAGCGGAAACAGAGGCGTTGAAGAGCACTGATTTTATTTTTGGCTGAAACGCGTATTTTTGAGTTACAGCCATCGTGCCGATAAGATTTACCTGAATGTCTTTTTCTCCACCTGTCAAAGCCGGAGTTTGAATTCCTGCGTTGTTTACAAGAATTTCAACGTCAGGAATTTCCGGAAGAGAAGATGGGGCGGAAATATCTGCTGTAAAATGAGAATAATTTTCCTTATTTTTCGCATCATGGCTTTTTGAAATTGTGTCTGATTCAATATCCAATCCGATTACATTAAATCCTTCCGAAAGAAATTTTAAAGCTGCGGCCCTGCCGATTCCCCGGCTTGTTCCGGTGATTAAGACTTTCATGTTTGATTATGCCTGTTTTTTCTGATATTCAAGATATTCGTTGCCGACATTTTCCTTTTCCCACTGGCGCACTACTTTCCAGCCAAGTCCGGAAAAAACAACTTCGCACAAAAGTTCAAAAAACGCTCCTATTGCAGAGCAGACGATAACCTGAGTCCAGCTCCAGCCAAAGAAAATTTTTGAAACGGCTGTTGCAAAGATAAAATTGTCTGCAAACTGGGCAATTGCCGTTGAAATGTAGGAGCGCAGTGCAAAACTGAAAAAATTGTTTTTTTTGAGAAAAGAACCGATTGCTGTGTTTAAGAGCGCATTTATTATTGAAGAGGTGATGAAGGCAAGGGCCGAGCCCAAAACAACGTACCACGAACCGCCGAATGTTGCGTTTAATGCGCGGTTTACTTCTTGATTTTCTGTCGTATAAAACTCGCCCCACATTCCAGGCGCTTTTGAGAGAAGCGCAAAAATAAGGCAGACAGAAAGATTTACTGCAAGCGCGAGAATCGAAACTTTGATGGAAGCTTTTGCTCCCCAGCGTTTGCAGATTATGTCCATGCACAGGAACATTATCCAGCTAAAAGTAAAGCCGCAGTCAAGGGCAATGTACTTGAAATTTACGAGTTCTTTGTTTGCCATTAAGTTTGCGCAGACAACCGACAGAATAAACAGTGAAACTGTAAGGGAAGGAATGTTTCGCAGGAGAATTTTAAAATCTTTTATTTCCTGCATAAGCTTTGAAGAGAGTTTTTTCATAAGAACGATGGACGCAAAAACGTCCGCCTCCATAAGAATTTTGATTTATAAAGCGCAGGAGAATTATGAGGAATCATAAACTGCGCAAAAACGACTTTATATTGTTTGCTCTAAAAAGGCAAGCCGTGTTTGCATTTTGCCATAATAGTTGCTCATAAAATTTTTGTCGATTGAAAAACCGCCCTGGATTTTGTAAAATTGCCTTAGGTGGGCTATATGCAAAAAAAATCCGTTGTAATTTATAAAAGTTTTTGTGCTCTTGTCGAAGGCGAAGAATCTTCCAAAATTTTAGTGAGCTGGTGTGTTTCTAGAGCTACTTTGTCAGGAAAAAAAGCAGTTTACGCAAGTCAGAAAGTGCGTCCGCGCGATATAATTTTGTTGAGCGAGAATCCAGCTTCTTCACTGGAAAATTGTCTTGATTTTGCAGAAAACGCTTTAAAGCCGGAGAGTCAGGTTCAGAATCAGATTGCAGAAATTTACGAGCTTTTGAGCAGCGAAAACGAAACTTCATCATCATTTATGCCCTTTTCTGAGCTTGTAGAATTGATTCGCGGAAAAATTGCCGCCGATGAAGCTTGGGGCGTCTATTGCGCTTTAAAAAGCGGATTTTATTTTGAAGAAAAAATCGATAATTCTGACATTGAATGTCAAAAAATTCTTTTTATTCCTCGTTCTGTCGAAAAAATCGAAGAATTAAAAAACAAGGCTTTTGAAAAAGAACATGCCGAAGAAATGCGTGCTGCCTTTATAACCAGATTGCGCCAGGGAAAACTTGATTTGCCTGCTGACGGAAAATATATGCAGGAAGTAGAAGCATTTGCGCTTTGCAAGACGGACAGCTGTAAAATTTTAAAAGATGCGGGAATGAAAGAAACCGTTGAACGTGCCCACGAAATTCTTTTAAAAACTGGAATTTGGGATATTACAAAAAATCCTTATCCTTTGCGCTGGGGGCTTAGCACAAAGAGCGCAAAATTGAGCCTTGGACGTCCGCCGGAAGAAGACAGGGTAAAAGTTGAGGGAACAAGTTATGCAATCGATTCTGAGTGGTCTGCAGACCCTGACGACGCGATTTGTTTTGACGGTGAATACCTTTGGGTTCATATAGCAGATCCTGCAAGCACTGTTTTGCCTGACAGCCCGATTGATATTTGTGCAAGAGGACGTGGAGCGACTTTATATATTCCTGAAGGTGCGGCTAGAATGTTGAGCGAGGACTGCCTTGAAGATTATGCGCTGGGATTAAAAGAAATAAGCCGTGCCCTGAGCTTTAAAATTAAGCTGAATGAAAATTGCGAAATTGAGGACTGCGAAATTTTGCGTACGATTGTTGATGTAAAACGCCTGTCTTACAAAAAAGCCGATGAGCTAAAAGACAGCGCGGAACTAAAACCTCTTTTTGAAATTGCCAGAAAAACAGCCGAGCGGCGCAAAAAAAACGGCGCTGTTTTTATCGAAATGCCAGAAATTCACGTTGTTGTTGAGCCAGAGACAAAAAAAGTCAGCATGGAAGAAGTTGTGCATTACGAGAGCGGAGAGGTTGTGCGCGAATGTATGATTCTTGCAGGTGAAGGAGCGGCAAAATTTGCCTTTAAAAACAATATTCCTTTTCCATTTATAAGCCAGGATGCGCCGGATATTCCTGCTGTTTTGCCGGAAGGACTTGCCGGACAATACAGGCTCAGACGTTGCATGCGCAAGCGAAATGTCGGCGTAACTCCGTCTTCTCATGCGGCGCTTGGTCTTGGAATGTACAGCCAGGTAACTTCGCCTCTTCGCCGTTACGGAGATTTAATCGGACACGAGCAGTTGCGCGCATTCATAAAAAATGAGCCTTTAATTGACAAAGATACAATGCTTATGAGAGTTGCCGCTGGAGATGCCGCGGCGAGAGCTGCAAGGCAGGCAGAAAGAAACAGCAATACACATTGGACTTTGGTTTATCTTTTGCAGAATCCTGGGTGGAGCGGAAACGCAATTTGCCTTTCTAAAGAGCAAAAACAGTCAATTTTTTTAATCGAGGAACTCGGAATGGAAACCGCAATTGCCGGTGTAGACTGTGAATTGAACGGCAAAATTACTGTAAAAGCTGAAAAAATCGACTTGCCGGCTTTGAGCGTTGTTTTTGTTAAAGTCTGACAAAAAAAATACTGTAGTTGTGCATTAGTTTTTAATTCATTATAATTTCCGAATATGATAGTAATGAAATTTGGCGGTTCAAGTGTTGCTGACGCCGAAAGAATTAAGCACGTTGCCTCTATTATTCAGGCTTATGAAAATGAACGTCCGCTTGTTATTTTGAGCGCAATGGGCGATACAACGGATCATTTGCTCGAAGCGGCCGATTTGGCTGTAAACGGAAAGGTTGACATTTCGAAGGTTGAAAAACTTCACCTCGATACTGCCAGAATTTTGGATGTTGATGTTCCTGCGATTGAAGAGCTTTTGGGCGAATTAAAAACTTTGCTCACCGGAATTAGCATGTTGCACGAGCTTTCTAAGCGTTCACGAGATTATCTTGTAAGTTTTGGCGAGAGAATGTCAGTGCGCTTGATGTCGGCATATCTCAACAAGCAAAATATTCCTGCAAAATTCTACGATGCTTGGGATGTGGGCTTTGTTTCAGATTCAAATTTTATGAATGCGGAACTATTGCCGGACGTATGGAAAAATATTCCGGAGAAACTTGCTGCTTATAAAAACGGCGAACAGAAAGAAATTCCGATTGTTACAGGTTTTATTGCAAAAGACAAAAACGGTGTGATTACAACCCTCGGCCGTGGCGGTTCTGACTTGTCTGCAACTATGCTTGGCGCTGCTCTTGGCGTTGATGAAATCCAGACTTGGAAAGATGTTGATGGAATTTTGACGACAGATCCGCGGATTGTAAAAAATGCGCGTCCTGTTCCAGAAGTTACTTATGAAGAAGCTCAGGAACTTGCGATGTTTGGGTCTCAGGTTTTGCATCCACGCTCAATGATCCCATGCCGAAAAACAGGAACTCCAGTCCGCGTAAAAAATTCATACAATATAAAGAGCGAAGGTTCTGTAATCCGTGCAAAACACAGTGGAAAGACCCCGCGCGTTCTTGCGATTACAAACGTTAAAAATGTAGATTTGATTGATATTCAGTCAAACAGCATGTTCGGCGCATGTGGATTTTTGGCCCATGTGTTCAACCAGTTTTTAAAATGGAATGTTGTTGTTGATGTGATTGCGACTTCAGAAGTTTCTGTTTCTCTTACAGTAAATGGAAATTCTAAACTTGACGGACTTGTTGAAGACTTGAAAAAAGCGGCAGATGTGACTGTAAAAAATGAAAAGGCTATCGTAACGATTATTTGCGATGCCTCTTCGTCAAGTTCGATTCTTGCGGACGCTTTTGCGGCGCTTAAAAAAGAAAATATCAACGTTCAGATGATTTCTCAAGGCGCAAGCAAGGTTAATATAAGTTTCCTTGTTGACAATTCTCAGGCAAACACAGTTGTTCAGATTTTGCACAAGGCATTGTTTGAATAGTCAAGAAGTTTAGTTTTTTATAGCTCCGGATTTGCTTGTTTCCGGGGCATTTTTTTTAGCTTTTGCTTGGCGCAAAACCCGTTTATTTACGTGTGTGCTATAAAGCTCACGACCGGGCTTTATAGCCCGGATTGGAGCCCCGGAGTTGCCGGAACGGCAATGAGCGCTAGCGAAGGGCGGAAAGCCGGTTTGTGCGGAGATGCGCTCCAAATAAAAAATATCGGTTATAAACTTGAAAATCTTTAGTATGCTATATTGATTAAATCTATACAAAAGAATAAAATATTCTGCATTCTACACTAGTGTTATTATGCTCGTGAAGAAAAAAATAGCAATTTTAGGACTTAAATAAGTCCTTTGGAGGATAAAGTGGTCAAAATCAGACTCAAGAAATTCGGTACAAAAAAGCGTCCAGCTTACCGTATCGTAGTGCAGGATTCACGCAAACCACGTGATGGCACAACAATCGAAGAGATTGGAACTTACGATCCAATCGCGGCGGGAGAACAGTTTTCTGTAAAAGAAGATCGTGCAAAGTACTGGATCAGTGTTGGCGCTCAGCCTTCAGACACTGTACGCAAACTTTTCAGCACAAAAGGCCTTAACAAATAACTGAACTGGAGTAACGGGGAATGGAAAAAGACCTGATTGAATACATTGCAAAATCATTGGTCGATGATCCCAGTGCAGTCTCGGTAACTGAAACCGAGGGTGAGCGTGGTCCTGTTTTGGAGCTTCGTGTTGCCCAGGGTGATATTGGTAAGGTGATCGGTAAATACGGCCGTATTGCAAAAGCTTTGCGTACTGTTTTAAGTGCGTCTGCTTCAAAAGACGGAAGACGTTATAGTCTTGAAATCTTGGATTAGTTAATGGCAGAACAGACTGAACAGTTTATTGTAGGATTTATCCGCGGTTCTCATGGAATTTCGGGTAATATGAAAGTAGAAAGTACTTCCGGTGAATTTGAGCATTTCTATTCAATGAAGGAGGTAACTTTAAGGAACGGTAAGACAGGAGACTCAAAACTTTGTAAGGTTGAGTCGGTTAGTGAAGGCGCCGGTACCTTGTATTTAAAACTCGTGGGAATAGACTCACCCGAAGATGTTCGTAAGCTCAGCGGATGGCAGATTGTAGTACCACGGAAATATGCCAAAAAACTCGGAAAAAACGAGTGGTATATTGAAGACCTTAAAAATTGTGCCCTTAACTTTTATCCTGAACAGGGCGATGACGGATTGGCAGTTTGGACTGCGCCTGCTGTGGGTAAACCTGTAACAGTGGGAACAATCACAGACGTAATTGAAGGCGGTTCTGGAAATCTCCTTGAGATTTTACTGGCCGAGAACTGTGACTTGCTTGTTCAAAACGTCAAATATCTTGCAGACGGGAAAACAGTGAAAACGGTTTACGTTCCATTTAATCCTAAGTTCGTAAGAAATATTGACATAAAAAACAAGTGTATCCAGTTGATGCACCTCTGGATTCTGGAGTAATTCCATGAAATTTACTGTGCTGACCTTGTTTCCTGAGATTCCGCGCGCATTTTTTGAAGCCTCAATCATGGCGAAGGCGGTTGAAAAGGGAATTATTGCTTACGATTTAGTGAATATCAGGGATTTTGCCTTTGATAGACACAAGACTTGTGATGACAAACCGTATGGAGGCGGAGCCGGTCAGTTGATGATGGCGGAACCTCTCGGGCGCGCATTGGACAGCGTTAAAGCTTACAAAAAGCATGTAATATATGTTACACCTTCTGGTAAGCCGTTTACTCAGTCAAAGGCGCAGGAACTTAGTCAGAAGGACGAAATTGTCCTTATATGCGGAAGATACGAAGGTATTGACCAGCGTATAATTGATGAGTACGTAGATGACGAAATTTCCATTGGAGATTACGTTATGTCCAGCGGAGAAGTAGCCGCAACCGTTGTAATCGATGCTGTTTATCGGCTGGTTGATGATGTTATTACTCACGAATCACTGGAAGAGGAAAGTTATTCTGGCGGACTTTTGGAATATCCGCAGTATACTCACCCGAAAGTATACAGGGGAATGGAAGTTCCGGATGTTTTAACCGGTGGCAACCATGAATTGATCCGAAAGTGGCGGCTGAAAAAGCAACTTCAAAAAACGCTTGCAAACAGACCGGACTTAATCGTTCAGGCAAGGTTGAGAGGGCAGCTTACTTCAGAAGCTGAAAAAATGATTGAGGAACTGACTGACATGCACTTTCAAAAGCATGAAAGCAGAAAACGCCGTGGCAGAAAAGCTGCGGATAAATCAGGAGTATAACAATGGATCTTATTAAGACTATTGAAGAGCAGCAGAAAAAAGAGAACGCTTTGCTTTACAAAGTAGGTGATACTGTAGTTGTTCACTTTGAAATTATCGAAGGCAAAGTAAAACGTATTCAGAAATATGAAGGCGTTGTAATTTGCATTAAGGGTTCTGGAGTTCGCAAGACATTTACAGTTCGCAAGACTTCTTACGGCGTAGGTGTTGAACGTGTATTCCCTGTATACAGCCCACGTGTAATCAAAGTAGAAATCTTGAAGACTGGTAAAGTTCGTCAGTCTAAAATTTACTACCTCCGCGGCAAGGTTGGTAAGGGTGCAAGAATTAAGGAGCTTCTTGGACCAAAAGCAAACGCTCGTATTGCTGCATCACGTGCTGCAAACAAAGCTGCTGACATTGCAGAAGCATCAATCAATGCAGACGCAAAAGCTGCTGAGGCAAAGGCTGCTGAAGCTGCTGCAAAAGCAAAAAAGAAGTAATTTAAATCTGTCTTAAGTTTTTTTAGCCCGGTTCATAAAAGTTCCGGGTTTTTTTATGTATTCATCAGTTCAAGTTGTAAGCGGCAATAATGGTTTTTCTCAAAAAAATATATCTTCATCTTTGCATGACGGAAGTGTTGTTAAGGCCCGTGTAATTTCTAAAGAAAAATCTGGTTTTTATGCGGTGAGCTTTGCAGGACATAAGTTTCGTGTTCAATCACAAAAATCACTTTTGCCCGGACAGGTTTTTAAAGCGCAGATTTTTGTAAAAGATGGAAAAGTTTTTCTAAAAGAAGTTTTGGAAAGCGCAAAAAACAGCGGACTTGAAACTTTTAACCTAAAAAATTTTGATTCTTCCAATCCAGATTTAAAAAACATGCTTATAACGCTTGGACTTCCTGTAATTCCTGAAAGCTTGCGGCTGATTCAGTTTGCGCTCGAAATGGGAATTAAAATTGAGCCTTCAAAGCTAAAAAATTCTCTATTGCGCGGACAAAAAAACGAAAAAAAAGATATTCAAAAATCGCAGGTTGCGCTTTTGCTCGGAGAAAAAGGCCTCTCACCGACAGATTTTGCAGTTGAAGCGGTTACAAGAAATTTTTACGATGAAGAAAATTCAGGAAAAAAGAATAGAGAGAATGACGAAAATTCTTTTTTTGAAAAAAAATCCGGCGAAGAAAAAATAAATTCGGACGACATAAAAGAATATTTTGAAACTGTTTTTGAAAGTGCCCGGAAAAATGAATGCGGACCGCTTTCTTTATTCAATTCTCTAAAACCCAAAAACAGCGCTGAAAGCCATTGGATTGTTCTGCCGTTTGAATGGAGTTTTAACGGTTATTTTGGAGTAATTAGAGTTTTGCTTTCCGATGATAAAAAATGCATTAAGAAATTGCTAATAAATTGTAAAAATTCACAGAAATCCTATTCGTTTGTGTTATATTTAATGGAGAACAAAGTAAATGCAATAAAATTTGCATTAAAGAATGCTTCTGACAGTGTTTTGCAATTTATGAATGAAAAGTTAAAAACTTTTTTTCCCTTTAGTTCTATAGAATCGGCAGATTTTGAAGAGCTTGAAGGTTTTGCGGCAGAAAATACGGAGCTTGGTATTTTTGATGGAGAAGCGTGATGGAAAAAAAACAAAAAGCCGTCTGCCTAAAATATCCAGAAAATGCCGTTGCACCGTTCATTGCTGCAAGCGGACAAGGTTTTGCAGCAGAAAAAATGCTTGAAATTGCCCGGCAAAACAAAATTCCTGTTGTAGAAAATGAAAACCTTGTAAATGTGCTTTCTGTAGAAAATGTTGGACAGATAATTCCAGAAAGCCTGTACGAAGCGATTGCAAATATTTTTGCTTTTATTTCATCGGCAGAAAGGAAGTTGTAATTATGGCAGCAATGAGTTCCGCTCTAGACAAAAATTATTTGAAAATTTCTTGTTCTGAAATCCAGTTGGGCGTGCGTTTTTCTGCGCCTGTTTTTTTTGACGATGGAAAGAATATGTTTTTGGCAGAACGAAAAACCGCAAAACAGTACCATATCGATGCTCTAAAACGCTGGAAAATTCCATATCTTTTGTCTTTTGGCCACAAAATTGACAGCGAAAATTTAACCCTGGACGAAAATTTTGATGATGTTGCGGAAGTTGAAGAATTAGAGGAAATTTAGCGGTTTGACAAGACTCTCAGATTCTATTTTTTTTGTACATCCCTCAAAACGCAGCGTTGGAAATGACGGAGAAAACAGGGCCGTGCTGTTTTTGGAATCAAGAGGTTATAAGATTATTGCCCGTAATTGGCGGACAAGATTCGGAGAAATTGATATAATAGCACAAAAATCAGACTTGCTCGTTTTTGCAGAAGTAAAAACCTTGCCAAGCGGCGGACTTGAAACGCTAGCGCATGAATTAAATCTGAGAAAGCAAAAAAGAATAATCGAAACTTCTAAATTCTTTCTTGCAAAACATCGACAATATAATAACAGCAAAATTCGTTTTGACGTTCTGGCAATTGATGTGCCGGAGTTGGAACCTGTTTATCATATCGAAGATGCTTTCTCGGAGCTTGTATGACTGCAATTTCAAAATCTGTAAATAACCAGTTTTCTGACCGTGTGTTGGAGTTGAGGCGGAAAATTCATGATTCAGAATACGTGGATTTTGCCGTGCAGCGCATTGCACAGGTTTTGAGCCGAAAATTGGTGGAAGACAGCGAGACTGTATACGACGGGAGAAAACATGGTACGAGATAATCATCGCCGTGGTAAAAATCGCGGAAACTGGAGTTCAAGAAGTTCTTCCTCTTATGGAGAAAAATCTAATTCAACTAATTACCAGAACGGTTCAAATTCTTTTAATAAAAATTCAAAACAAGAAAAAAATCGTCCTTCTTTTGCGCAAAGAGCTGTAACGAGCGCAGAAATTCAAAAGCAGGCTGAAGCAATCAGGGCTTTTAAGACAGCTGTGGTAAAATGCGCAATCTGTGGCGAGCAGATAAACGATATAGCAAGCGCAATAAATAACCGTGGAGATGGAAAGCCCGTTCACTTTGACTGCGTGTTAAAACAGCTTTCTGAGCAGGAAAAACCTGGACCGAACGAAAAAGTAACTTACATTGGAAACGGAAAATTTGCGGTTCTTCATTTTGACAATGTTCACGACATGCGCCATTTTTCAATAGTTAAAGAAATTGAATGGGAAGCGCGGGACAGCGAACGCGGAGAATGGAGGGACACAATGTCTTCCCTTTACTCACAGGTTAAATAAAATTTTTATGTTTTTGTCCACAAGTCCGCTCAATTGCTGCGGACTTGTTTTTCTTGCATTTGCAACAAAATTATAGCAATGCTCGATTAAGACAGGAGTATTTGTCTGCCCTCTGAACGGAACTGGCGCCAAATAAGGGGCATCTGTTTCCATTAAAATGCGGTCGTCAGGAACGTAGCGGAGCAAGGCGAGCATTTCTTCCATTTTTGATTTTTTAGTGTAAGTTGTTCCGCCTCCAAAAGCCAGATACCAGCCTTCATCCAAGAATTTTCTTGCTTCTTCCAGTCCGTAGCTGTAGCAGTGAATAATTCCGTTGTGAAAATCCATATTTTTGAGGCAGCCGATTGTGCCTTCAAAAGCGTCGCGGCTGTGCACAATCAACGGAAGCTCCATTTTTTTTGCAAGCTCAATCTGCATCTGAAAAAGTTCCAGCTCTCCGTTGAATGTTTTTTTGTCAAAATCTTCTTCGCACCGGCCGTCAGCTCCCGAAGGATTCCAGTGGTGGTCAAGACCGCATTCTCCGATTGCAATAATTTTTTTAGGAGTGTTTTTGTTAAATAGTCTGATATTTTCCTCAAGCCGGGCAATGTCTTCGTCTCTGTTTTTGATTGCGCCGACATCAGGCCAGATTCCTGCCGAAAACTGAATAAATTTTTCTGTTTTTTTCTTGAGTTCGTCCGAAAGTCCAGAAATCGCGCTGGCAATTGCATTCTTTCGCGGAAAAAGGTCGTCCGCCTTGGTGCCAATATCCAGACCAAAAAAAGTGTCGCGCTCAGCCAAAGCCTTGAGAATTGCCTGGCCGTCAAGATTGCGTTCTTCTGTAAGATGATGAAAATGAAAATGAGTATCGCTGAACATAGCTCGATTTTATCAAAATTCGCAGCGTTGTAAAATAGAGCGCAAATTTTTAATCTAGGGGCATTTTGCTTTGCAAAACCGGCATGTTCCGCACTTGCGCTTTCGCTCCAGCCGCTTCCTTCACTCCATTTTATTCCGTTCAGTCCAGTGGCCGCCTCCGGCGGTGCTCCATATGCCTTGCCTTGAAAAAATCCTAAAATCTAAAAACCGACTTGAAAAATTATCTTGTATTTGCTACACTAATTAAGTTATTTTTCTCTATGAAAGATAATGCCGAGATGGTGGAATAGGTAGACACAAGGGACTTAAAATCCCTCGGCAAGTCAAACGGCCGTGCCGGTTCGATTCCGGTTCTCGGCAAAAAAGGCTTCTGCATTGCAGAAGCCTTTTTTGTTTTTAGACTACAAGTCTAGCAGTTGTGCGTATGCTTTTAGAGCGCCGTCAGTCTCTTTTGCAAGCACTTTTTTTGCAAGTTTTTTTCCGAGTTGTACGCCTTCCTGGTCAAAACTGTTTATATTCCATACAAATCCCTGGAACATTACTTTGTTTTCGTAGTGGGCGAGAAGCGCTCCAAGCGTTTTTGGGTTGAGCGCTGGGCCGTAAATGAGGCTTGAAGGTCTTCCTCCTGCAAATGCCTTGTTTGGATCTGCGTCAGTTTTTCCGCAGGCAAATGCCATTATCTGTGCAGTTACGTTTGCATCTAGTTTTTGCTGGCTTGTTGAGCCTTCGATTGTCACGTCAACCTTTGTCTGGTTGTTTTTGAACGCAATAAACTGGAGAGGAACTATATTTGTTCCCTGGTGTAAAAGCTGGTAGAAAGAATGCTGTCCGTTTGTTCCTGGTTCACCAAAAATTACAGGACCGGTTACATAGTCAATTTTTTGACCAAAGCGATTTACAGATTTTCCGTTTGATTCCATATCGAGCTGCTGCAAGTGCGCAGGAAAACGGCTCAGGGCCTGGCTGTACGGAAGAACCGCTGTTGACGGATATTCCTGGACATTGCGCTCATAAATGCCAATCAAGGCGTCTAGCAAAGCAGGATTTTCCTGAATTTTTGGGTTTGTAGCAAGCTTGTCTTCTTCGGCGGCTCCTTCCAAAAAGTCTGCAAATACATTTGCTCCGAATGCAAGGGAAAGAACTGCTCCTCCGACAGCAGAAGTGGAAGAATAGCGTCCTCCGATATAGTCGTCCATGTAAAAGGCTTCGAGATAGTCCGGATTGTGGGCTAAAGGCGAAGTTTCGCTGGTGACTGCAATCATGTGCAGGGCTGGATTTAAGCCTGCTTTTTTGAGCGCGTCTTTTACAAAGGCTTCGTTTGTAAGTGTCTCGAGGGTTGTTCCAGATTTTGAAACGAGAATAAAAATTGAGCGCGAAATGTCTGTCGAATTTAAAACTGCCGAGGCATCGTCAGGATCAACATTTGAAATGAACTTTGCTTCCATTTTGAAAGAATTATTTGCTTTTGCCCAGTTCTCGAGAGCAAGATACATTGCTCTTGGACCTAAATCGCTGCCGCCGATGCCGATTTGAACGACTGTTGTAAAGTTTTCGCCTTTTTCGTTTGTGAGCTTTCCAGAATGAACTTTTTCTGCAAAATCTGCAATTTTTTTCTGTTCAGTTTTGTAAAATTCGCGTTTGTCTGTTCCGTCGGCAATAACCTTGTCTCCGAGCTGTCCGCGGGTAAGGTGATGCAGAACAAGACGTTTTTCTCCTGTGTTTACGACTTCGCCGTTGTAAAGCGCTTCAAATTTTTGAGTGAGCTGCGCTTCGTCTGAAAGTTCAGCGAGAACTTTTAAGATTTTTTCGTCAACCTGCTTTGCTGCGTAGTTGAAAGCAAGGCCTGCGCCCATTTTTACGGAAAAATCTTTAACGCGTTTTTGAGCTTCTGGCGAAGAAAGCTCCTTCGCAATGTTTACCGCGCCTTTTAAGGACTGAAGCTTTTTAAATGATTCGAGGGAAGAAAGGTTTTCCCAGTTTATGTTTTTTCCTGAAACCGACATAGTTTTTATTTTAGTTCTCCTATAAAAAGTCAAGATTAAAACTTCAGTTTTAGAATTGACTTTTTTAAGTTGTTTCGCAACGAAGTGAGAAACAATAGATGATAAGAAAGTTTGCAACGCAAACTTGCAATACCTGTTTTTATAAAACAGATTTAATTTATTATAGCACAAAAACTATTGGCAGGGAAAATGTTTTTGCTTACGGAAAAATTACCCCGGATATTAGGGGCGGCTGTGCCGTTGCCGCAAGGCAATGAGCGCCTAGCGAACCCCGGTTAGCCGGCCGTGACGGAAGAATGCGGTACGGTTTTTATTCAAAAAAATGTGGTATAATCTTGTTTATGAGCCAGACCGAAAGAATCCTTTTTATTGACCGAAAACTGCGTTCGTGCGGAAATTTTACAGTTAAGGATGTTGCCGATTATTTTGAAGTTAGCGAGCGGCAGGTTAAGCGTGATATTGAATATATGCGCGACCGTTTTGAAGCTCCGATCGAATGGAATTTTAAAGAAAAAAAATACATTTATGCCGGCAGCTTTGAAAGACTAAAATTTGCAGACCAGCATTTGATTTTGGCATATCTTTCGATGCAGTCAATGCTCAAAAATGCAAATTATTTTCCGGCTGTGAGCAGCGAGCTTTTGCAGAATTTGAAGAGCCAGATTCCAAAGGATTATCTGAAGGTTTGCGGGCGGATTTTGTACGAAATTCCGGCGGCGGAAAGTCTGGAGCCTGAAATTTTTACCGGAATTTGCGGCGCAATGCGGGATTTGCTCTGCCTTGAGCTTGTTTACACAAATACGAAAAATGAGCTTTCTGAGCGGATTTTTGAACCGTGCAACCTTATAAATTACGGCGGAAACTGGTATGTCGTCGGTTTTGACTATTTGAGAAATGAAATCCGCACTTTTAACGTTGCTAGAATAAAAAAACTTTCGTTGACAAAAAAGCCTTTCGAAGAGCACGGAAACGATTTTGAGCAAAAACTTAAAAATTATATCGAAAACGGTTTTGGAATTTTTCTTGGCGAGAAGACAGAAAATGTAAAAATCAGGTTTTATGGAAAAGCGGTTCAGATTGTAAAGACTCAAAAATGGCATCCGAAGCAGGTTATGACGGAAAATTTTGGCGGAGAAGGCGGAGAAAAAGATTTTTTAGAATTGAATTTTCCTGCCGCCGATATGACGGAAGTTTTGTCTAAAATCTTGAGTTTTGGGAAGAATGCGGTTCCGCTTGAACCTCAGAAGCTGGTTGATTTGTGGAAAGCGGAAATCAGAAAATTGCGCGAAATCGCCGGGGTTTGACGGAAAAATTCCTGTTTTAGCGGAAAAGTTCTTTTTTGTGTGAAAAACTGCAATTTGACCAGAAAAAAATTGCCGGCTGGCTTGGGCTGAAAGTTTTGTTTTATGCCGGGCAGCTTTCGTGGCTTTGGCTTGCAGTTTTTTGAATTTCCTGAGTTTTTGCCGGAGTGGAAATCATTTCGTGGAGGGTTCGCCAGCCGAGCTCTGCGCATTTTACGCGGCTTGGCATGTGCGAAATGTCTTCGAGAGAAGCCGCTTCGTCGAGCTGTTCAATCTGTTCTTCGGATGCCGTTCCGTGAATCATTCCTGTAAAAATATCGTAGAGTTTTTGCGCTTCTTCTGTGGTTTTTCCGATTACAAGGTCTAGCATCATGTCTACGCTTGCCTGGCTGATTGCGCAGCCCGAACCTGTGTATGAGCCGTCGGTGATTATTCCGTCTTTTGTTTTTAGATAGAGCACAATGTTGTCGCCGCAGCTTGGGTTTACACCGTGCAGTTCAAGGGTGGCTCCGTCCATCTGCGTTTTGTGGGCTGGATTTACGTTATGGTCGTTTAATATTTCTCTATAAAGTTCTTTTGTATTCATTTTTTACATTATAAAGAATTATGAATTATTGTACAAACGGCGAATCGACAGTTATTACGCAATTGATGTCGCTGTAACTGTCTTTTATAAGTTTTGAAACTTTTGATTTTAGAGCTTTGTCCGAAAGCGGGCAGTCGAACGGCTTTACAACGTCAAAAATAAGGTTTGTATGCTTAGAGCCCGGAACGAGCCTTACATCGTGAAATTTTAGGTCGTCGTCGATTTTTGGCAGTTCGTTGAGCATAAAGAGTTTTATCTGGTTCAGCCTTTCATTTTTTACATCGATTGGATCCATGTGGATTACGGCGACACATTTGAATTTTTTTGAAAGTGCGATTTCTGTCTCGTCGATGACTTCGTGGAGCTCAAAAATATCCCTGTCGCCAGGAACTTCCGCATGAAGGCTCAGAAGAAGACGTCCAGGCCCGTAGTCGTGGACAATCAGATCGTGCATTCCGCATATTGGCTTATGGCGCAAAACTTCGGCCTGAACCTGCATTACAAATTCTTTTGTCGGCGCTTTTCCCAAAAGAGGGGCAATCGTTTCTTTCGCGCTTTCCCAGCCTGTGCGTAAAATAAAAGCTGCCACTAGAATTCCTGCAAGGCCGTCGACAGGAAAACTTACAAATTTTCCGGCGATTGTCGCAATTATAACTGTAAAAGTTGAAATACAGTCGCTTAAGCTGTCTTTTGCCACTGCTTCGAGCGCAACCGAATTGATTTTTTTTGCGGTGATATGGTTGTAAAAATACATGTAGCATTTTACGGCGATTGCAGCGAGCATTACCGCAATTGAAAAAAATCCAGAAGAAAGTTCCGGCGGATTAAATAGAGAGAGAACTGAAGATTTTAAAAGCTCAACTCCCATGAGCAAAATCAAAAAACTGATTATAAGGCCGGAAATGTATTCAAGTCTTCCGTGTCCAAAAGGGTGAGACTGGTCTGGTTCCTTTGAGGAAAGTTTAAATCCAAAAAGTTGAATTATTGAGCTTGCGGCGTCTGACAGGTTGTTGAAGGCGTCTGCCGTGATTGCGACGCTTTTGGAAACTAAGCCCGCTATAAATTTTGACGCAAAAAGAAGAATATTAAAAAAAATTCCTGCGAATGCGCACAAAGTTCCATAGGCAAGCCGGACTTTTGAGTCGCAGTAATTTTTGTGATTTTTTATGAAAAGTTTTGCAAGCAGTGTAATCATACCAAAAATTATAGCGTTTTTGTTTTAGAGAGAGAAAGGTAATCTTTGTAAGCAAAAAACAACGTTTTTTAGATTTTTACAATCAGTCTTTGTATCCTGACCATTCCCGCAGTTTTGCAACTTTTGACAGGAAAAAGTCGATTTCTTCTTCTGTGTTGTAAAAGTACAAAGAAGCCCTTGCTGTTGCCGGAACTCCAAGATAAGCTCCCAGCGGCTGCGCGCAATGGTGCCCTGCCCGGATTGCAATTTTTTCGTCAGAAAGAAGGGTAGCAATGTCGTGAGGATGAACTCCATCCACCGTAAAAGTTACAATTCCGCAGCGTTTGTTTCCGTCTTTGTTTCCAACGATAGAAACGTGAGGAATTTTCTTTAGGCCTTCAATAAGTTTTACCGCAAGAATATTGTCATGCCTTGAAATATTTTCAATTCCGACAGACTGAATGTATTTTACTGCCGCTGCAAAACCTGCCGCATCGCCTGCGCTTACAGTTCCTGCCTCAAATTTGTGCGGAACTTCTGCCCAGGTCGCTTCTGTTTCCGTAACATATTCAATCATTTCTCCGCCACGCAAAAATGGAGGCATGCTTTCCAAAAGGTTGATTTTTCCGTAAAGCGCGCCGATTCCCATTGGACCGCAGAGCTTGTGCGAGCTCATCGCGAAAAAATCGGCATCGAGAGCCTGAACGTCAACTTTTATGTGAGGAGAAGACTGGGCTCCGTCAACAACGATTACAGCGCCGTTTTTGTGCGCAATTTCCGCGATTTTTTTAATTGGATTTGTAGTTCCCAAAACGTTAGAAACCTGAGTAATTGCGACAATTTTTGTTTTTGGAGTGATTTTTGCAAATTCGCTTTCTGGAATTTCGCCGCTTTCCTTGTCGACATACATAAATTTCAGAGCAGCGCCTTTTTGCGAACATACAAGCTGCCATGGCAAAATATTCGAGTGGTGCTCCATAATCGAAACGACGATTTCATCTCCAGCATGAACATTTTGCATTCCATAAGTGTAGGCAACCAAATTCAAGCTTTCAGACGAATTTCGTGTAAAAATAATTTCTCTTGCTTCTTTTGCGTTGATAAAATTTGCAACTGTTGAACGGGCATCCTCGTAAATTTTAGTAGCGCGTTCGCTCAAGTCGTAAATTCCACGCAGAGGATTGGCATTGTTTTGAGCGTAAAAAGAATTCATAGCCTCAAGAACGCAAAAAGGACGCTGCGCAGTTGCTGCCGTGTCAAAATAAATAAGCGAGCCGTTCAAAGCCGAGCTTTTTTCATCTATTGATTTAAATAACGGAAAATCTTTTCTAAAGTCATTCATAATTAAAGCCAATTATAGTAATTTTTCCATTTTTTGAAAACACTGCGAGTTTTCAAAGCGAGTTTTCAAAGCACTGTACAAAATCGGGGGGGGTGTACAATTCTATAATATTTTTTTTGTATCAGTTCATTGAACTAAGGGAGATTATTATGAAAAAAAAGTTAATATTGCTATTAATTTGTATTTTACCATGTTTGTTTTTGTCATGCGCTACAGCAATAACTGTTGGTAAAACTATTCCTAAATATGAAATAACTTCATCTTATGAAAATCCAAAAATGGATTTTATAGGGTTTAAAATTGATAACAATATTTTATCAACATCTTCAAGTACAAAAGTTTCTCCAGGATTTTGGTCCCCTAATGTAGACACTGTTACATCAGAATTTGATCAGGCAAAAGCAATTGTAAATACTAAAAGTTTACGACAACTTGGATATAATCTTGAAACTTCAGGGATTGCAAATAATAAAGCTGATTCATATTTCGGTATTTATTCATTACAAGAAATGGAGTTATATAAAAGCGATAGTAGATATGCTACATTTGTTGAAGTTGTAGAAAATAAATTGGATTATAAAGATAATAAAGGAGCTGGTGTTATAATGGGAGCTCTTGGAGGCGGGTTTGTTGCTGGAGGATTGCCTATGCTTGTTTTAGGAGAGACTTATAAGAATGATAAATATGCACAAGATTTAGCTGAAAGTTATTCTGTAGCAGGAGGAATTTTTACCGCGGTAGGTATACCATTTATTATAGCTGCATTAATACCAACAAAAACAAAAATAAATTTTACAGGAATGTATAATATCTATCTCTATGATACACAAACAAAATCTCTTATAAGAAAAGAAGTGGTGAGTGTAAATTGTTCTGAAAATTTTAAAGGTTCGTATACGTATGATGATTCTAGCAAAGAAATAGTAAGAGATTACATTTCACAAAATATATATAATTCACTTTTACAAAAGTATGATGAACTAAATACTTGGTTGAAAAATAGATAGCCTAAATTTCGAGTTTTATAATTTAATGTCATTATTGGGCTTGACCCAATAATGACATTAAAAATTTCCAACAGATTCCTGTGTCGTAGCATGGGAATAATGACGCTTAAATTACTGTTCTTATCAAAACTCGACATTTTGGGCTAATAAAAATCTCCGTTCATTTGCTGGAATTTGTTCTGTGCTAATCTTTTCTTTATCTCAATGATATTGATTGCAACATCTCCGTGTTAATTACTGCTGATTAGGCTAATCAGTAATGTAATGATAAAGCTAATCATCTATGCGCTGATAAAACTGGTAAGCGGTGTGCTGATTAACATATCACTAATATACTGATTAGTTAGTCAGCGCTGTAATGATAAACTAATCAGTGTTGTGCTGATTAGCTTGTCATCTGTACAATGATAAATTTGAAAAATCCGGCAATAAAAACCAAAGAATTGTTGAATTTTAAAAGATTCAATTTCGAGTTTAAAATTTTATTTTCATTGTTATGAGCGTGATTCAAAAAAAAACTCCGAGCCAGTTTTAATGGCACGGAGTTTTTTTGTGTTTATTTTGTTCTTGCTGTCTTATGGCTGTCTTTTGTTGAAGAGTTGCCAGTTTTTAGAACAGCCCGAAATATTTTACATTTTAGCAAGATACGGCACTAGGACAAGGCTCATTGCTTCTTTTAAAACCTGTAAGGTCGCCTTTGCGAGCGTGAGACGCGCTTTTTTTGTGTTTTCATCTTCTGCCGAAAGAATCGGACAGTTCTGGTAGAATTTTGCAAAGAGCTTTGAAATATCGTAAAGATATGCCGCGACTACAGACGGATCCTTGTTTGCGGCTGCCTTTGCAATTACCTGGGGATATTCACCAAGGCGTTTTGAAAGATCCCATTCTTCCGTAGCCTTTAAGAATACCGCGGCGTCTTTTGCTTCGAGCGGAGCGATTCCGTCGTTTTCTGCTTTTCTTAAAATCGAGGCAATGCGCGCTCCCATGTACTGCAAATAAGGGCCTGTGTTTCCGTTAAAGCTCAAGCTTTCTTCAGGATTAAAAATCATGTCTTTTACAGGACTTACCTGAATCAAATAATAGTGAAGGGCGGCAAGCGCGACTTTTTCTGCCACGTCGTCCGCATCGCCGACATCATCTTCCCGGCCGCGCTCCTTAATTGCTTTGAGGGCATCTGCGTGCAGCGAGTCGATAAGGTCGTCTGCATCGACAACTGTTCCTTCGCGGCTCTTCATTCTTCCGTTTGGCAAATTTACAAGACCGTAGCTCAAGTGGTAGAGCTTGTCTGCCCATTCAAAGCCTAGCTTTTTAAGAATATAGAATAAAACCTTAAAGTGGAAAATCTGTTCAGAAGCAACAACGTAAATCAGCTGGTTGAACGGCCAGTCGCTGTGTCTGCTGATTGCAGTTCCAATATCCTGTGTTATGTAAACAGAAGTTCCGTCTTTTCTTAAGAGAACTTTTTCGTGGTCTTCTCCGTCTTTTCCTTTTCCGACAGCTTCGGTCACATCAACTCTTACAGAACCATCTTCCGCCTTAAAGAAAATGCCTTTTTCGAGGCCTTTTGCAATTTCGTCCTTGCCCTTAAGGTATGTTTCGCTTTCAAAATAGAATTTATCAAAGCTGACGCCTGTTCTTTTATAGGTTTCGTTTACTCCGTTAAAAGTCCAGTCGTTCATTGTCTTCCAGAGCGCGCGTATTTCTGGATCGCCGGCTTCCCATTTTACGAGCATTTCTTCTGCCTGCTGCTGTGCCTGTGGATGCGCTGTTTCCGGCTTGTCTTTTTCGCCTTTTAAGTATTTTTCAAATTCAACATAGCACTGGCCGACAAAATGGTCGCCCTTCATTCCAAGAGTTTCTGGAGTGTCGCCGTTTTTTTCGTGGAAAAGCTTGTATGCGAGCATTGACTTGCAGATGTGAATTCCGCGGTTATTTATAATATTTACCTTGTAAACTTCGGCGCCTGCTTTTTTTAAGATTCTGCTTACAGATTCGCCGAGAGCATCGTTTCTCATGTGTCCGAGATGCAAAGGTTTGTTAGTGTTTGGAGAAGAGAACTCCACCATTATTTTTTCGCCTTCCAGAAGCGGTTTTCCGTTTTCTCCAAGAGAGCCGTAAGAATCTTTTTCATCTTCAATTTTTGAAAGGATTGAAGCGATGGCTTTTTCTTTGTCGAGTTTTACATTTACGTAAGGACCGACATTTAAAACTGTTCCAAAAGAAGACGCTTTTTCGCCGATTTTCTGAACAACTTCCTGTGCGATTGCTGGAGGCGCCATGCGCAGTGATTTTGCAAAGACAAACATTGGAGAGCCTAAATCTCCCATTTTTGGATCCGGAGAATCCTGAACAACGACTGTTTCTTCGTTTACTGCCGGTGTTTCAGGCATTTTTTCCTTGATAATTTCATTTATTGCATCTGCAATTAAAGTTCTGAAAATTGATTTTGGATCAGACATTAAAATTTGCTCCTGTGCGGTTTTAGATGTTCCCTTATAAAATACTTTATGCTATAATATCAAAATATTGTGCCGTTTACAATCTGCATTTAGAAGTGAAAAATTTCTTTGCCGGTAAAAATGGCTTTTTTGAGTTTAATAAGAATTTTGGAGAAAAATAAATGGATGCAGTTGTAATTGAACACTATATTGACGATTTGATGTCTAAATCGACGGCAGAATTTCCTATCTGGAATATCGAAAAAGCCCGGGCCGGAAAAAAATCTGGCTGGGATTATATCGACGGCTGCATGATTATGGCTTTGCTTGAAATTTACAGCACAAGCGGTGACAAAAAGTATCTTGATTTTTGCGATTACTATGAAGATTACAGAATCCACGATGACGGAACAATTGACGGTTACGACAAAAACACCTGGAACTGCGATGAGCTCAACGGCGGAAAAAATCTCTTTGTTTTGTACCGCTACACAAATAAAGAAAAATACAAAAAGGCCTTGGATCGTCTTTACGAACAGGTAAAAGACCAGCCGCGCACTGCCGAAGGAAATTTCTGGCATAAGCAGATTTATCCGAATCAGGTTTGGCTTGACGGTCTTTACATGGCTCAGCCTTTTTACATGGAATACGAAAAGCTTTTCAATAATTCAAAAAACATAGAAGATACTTACAACCAGTTTTTCAATGTTTACAAAATTATGCGCGATCCAAAGACAGGACTTTACTATCACGGTTATGACAGTTCAAAAAAAATGTTCTGGGCTGACAAAAAAACCGGCTTGAGCAAAAATTTCTGGCTTCGTTCGCTCGGCTGGTTCAGCATGGCGCTTTTGGATACGCTTAATATTGCTCCTGACCGCGGAAGCGAAAACTGGAACAAATTAAAGGGCATTTTCATTGACTTGTGCGAAAGCATGCTTAAATTTCAGGACAAAAGCGGAATGTGGTGGCAGGTTCCAAATTATCCAGGAAAAGGAAAGAATTATCTGGAGACCTCTGGTTCTGCAATTTTTGCATATTCACTTTTAAAAGGCTACCGCACAAAAATTCTTGAAGACAAAAAATTTCAGGAAGCAGGAATCAGGGCTTTTGAAGGAATTTGCGACAAATATCTGAATACTGATTCTGGACGTTTGAGCCTTGGAGGAATCTGTCTTGTTGCAGGTTTAGGCCCGGAAAAAGATTTGCGCCGCGACGGAACATTTGATTATTATATGAGTGAACCGATTGTTCAGGACGATGCGAAAGGTGTAGGACCATTCCTTCTTGCTTACAACGAATACAAACAGATAAAAAAATAAAAATCGGGGTAAAATATGAAGTATCTGGTGATTTCGGATATTCACGGAAGCGCAGAGAGCCTGGAAAAAGCGCTTGATTGTTTTGGAAAACAGGCTGATTATCTTTTGCTTTGCGGAGATTATCTGAATCACGGGCCTCGCAATCCTTTGCCGGAAGGCTGGAATCCTAAAAAAGTTGCTTCGGTTTTGAACGAAAACAAGGGGCGGATTATCTGCGTTCGCGGAAACTGCGATGCAGAAGTTGACGAAATGGTGCTCGAATTTCCGTGTCTTGCCGCCTATACGACAGTTTTTGATTCAAACAGAAGAGTTTTTGTTCACCACGGACATCTTTACAATCGCGAAAAACTAGAGAACTGGCTTCCAAAAGGGACTTTGATTGTAAGCGGACATACCCATGTTACTGTTTTGGAAGAAAGCAGCGGCTTTTACTATTTTAATCCCGGTTCGATAAGCCTTCCAAAATGCGATGACGGAAAAACCTGCGGACTTATTGATATAAGTTCCGATGGCAAAATAAAAGCCGGACTTTATACAATCGAAGGAAAGTTTTTAAGAAGCCTTGATTTTTAACAGGAGCTTATCAGCCGGCGGGTCTTGTCAGCTGGCTTCCTTTTGAATTGTTTTTAAGCTTTCTGAATAACATTCACAAAAATCATTTGTCAGTTTTTGAGCTTCTCCTGTAGTTTTTTCGCGCAGGACATCTTCCAAGTTTTGGCCGATTTGCGCAAGTTTCTCCATTGCGAGTTGTCTTGCCGCTCCTTTTACCCGATGGACGTACGAAGCCGCTTCTCCATTTTTTTTGGAGAGAACAAGTTCATTCAGTTTTTCTGGCGAAAACTCGACGCTCAAAAAGGCCTGGATTAAAATTGACAGAAGCTCGCTGTCATTTCCGACCATTTCTAAGGCAATCTTTTTATTAAAAATTTCGGACATATCTTTATTCCATTTTTATAGATTTTTAATTCAATTTTTTTTATGCAGATTTTCTTTAGAGTAGTCTGTTTATTTTATTTTTGCTATACTTTTTTATCATGAATAAAGATAAATTAAAAGTTTTGTCCCTTGCAGCCGTTTTTTCGTCTGCAATTTTTTCTGTTTTGTGTTTTTCAGTGTCTTTGGACGTTTCTTTGACGGCGTTTCCGCTTGCATTGATTTTTACAGGCGTTCTTTTTTGGGCTGGTTATAGCCAGCTTTTTGGAAAGAAAGATTTGCGTTTTATAAGCGTTTTCCGTACACTTTTGCAGTATGAGCCTTATGTCCTTTTAATTGCCTTTGTTTTGCGCCGGGCGGGAAATCACGGAACTTTTTATCTTATCGATTTAATTGAAGTTGTTTTCTGGTGTGTTGCAAGTGTTTTGTCTTTGTGGATTCTTTATTGTCTTAATCCAAAGAGAATTGCCAAAATTGACGAAAACTGGAAGAAATTTATAAACGAGAATTCGATTGGAACAAAAAAAGGAATCAAGAGAATTGCTTTTGAATGTTTGAGCTGGGTTGACGCTCTTGTGCAGGCCGTTTTTATGGTTTTGCTTTTGAACATTTTTATCGTCCAGCTTTATGAGATTCCTTCCGAGTCGATGGTTCCAGAATTTTTGATAAGGGATCGCGTTGTTGTTTTTAAGACTGCGAGCGGTCCCAAATTCCCGCTTTCGGAAGTTGGACTTCCTTATGTAAAAAAGTATAAGCGCGGCGACATTGTTGTTTTTAGAAATCCTCACTATTCAAACGACAGAAAAAGCGAGGTACGGACATTCTTGAGCCAGATTGTATACATGTGCACTTTGACGACGGTAAATCTGAACGTTGATGAAGGCGGCAATCCAAAAGCAGATCCTCTTGTAAAAAGAATTGCCGGTGTTCCTGGGGAGCAGCTTATGATGCAGGACGGAATTCTTTATTCGCGGACAAAGGCAAGCGACGAATGGAAGGTTGTTGAACAGGATGCAAAATATGCAGAATGGAATTTAAATACTGTAAAAAATTCAATCAAGCGCGGACTTACAAGAGAAAGTTATGTTGTAGGCCAGGAAGAATATGATTCTATGATTGAATGTGAAAAACAGCGCAATGCTTTTGACATAAAGCTCTTTGAAATAGAGGCAAAGTCGATTTCCAAGAGTTTTGAAAAAATCTTTGCAGCTTATTCTTCAGAAAAGCAGAATAACAGTCTGGATGTTCTTTTTACGGACAAATATCTTTTTGAAAATTCCCTTTTTGCGCAGCATTATTTTTATGCGCAGGCTCTTCTTTCAAATAAAGACGGGGCAAAAAGCTTTGAGCGCTTTATGACTGCCTGGACGGAAAATGCGGATTTTAATTTTAACGGAGATCTTTACTCAGAAGCAAATTTTAAGCTTAACCTTATGATAAAAAAAGTTGCTGGAAGACTGTTCTTGAGGGATGCTCAGCTTCTTGCTGCAGGTAAAAACATAGAGCAGGTTAAGTCTGATTCTCAAATTCAGGAACTATTGAAAACTGCGGCAATGCTAAACTCTTATGCATTTTTGATGGACAGACGCAATATGCCTGTTTTTCCGGCAAACGACAAAGACGGCAATCCTCAGTATATTCCGCAGAATTGCTATTTTATGATGGGCGACAACCGCTTTAATTCGCTTGATATGCGCCATTCTTATGACAACTGGCTTGCGCCTCTTACAAGTTTAGACCCGGTTTCTGTAACTTATTACTCGGATATTTCTCCGCAGTATGTAAACCGCTCTAAAATTCTCGGAACTACGAGCTACAGGTTCTGGCCATTGAATAGACGCGGAGTTCCCGGCCATACAGGAAAATAAAACGGCTTAGGGGCAGTAAGGGCTCGCAAAGTGTTATGCACGTAACCCTGAATGACCCGGCCTGCCGTGCTTGCACGGCAGGAAAGCCCTAAATTTTTATAAAGTTTTTTTAGCGTCCGTGGCACTGTTTGTATTTTTTGCCGCTTCCGCAAGGACAAGGATCGTTTCTTCCGACTTTTGGAATTGTGCGGCGGACTGTAACACTCTGTCCTTGACGGCCGTTTACCATTACTCTGCTTGCAGCCTGTCTGCTCTGATGCGCATTTACACCGTCCGCTGCCTGGCCCATGCTCTGCGCTTGCTGATGCTGGGCGTTCATCTGAATGTTGCGCTGCGCCGGCTGTGGAGCTGGATTTATCTGAATGCGCACTTTGAATACTCTGCCTGCAATTGTGAGGCGGATGGTTTCGAGCATATCTTCGAATGCGTTAAAACCGTCTATTTTGTATTCTGTGAGCGGATTCTTTGATGAGTAAGAGCGAAGGTGAACTGCTTCTCTTAAGCCGTCCAAAAATTCGAGCTGGTCGAGCCATTTTTTGTCGATTAACTGCAAATACTGGTAGCGGATAAACATATTGAACTGTTCGTGTCCAACGAGAGATTCTTTTTCTGTCAGATCGTTCTGGAGAAGCGCCATAACTTTTTCTTTTGAAACATCTTCCGCCGGAAGCTGGACTCCGAAATTTTCGCGGATTTGTGTCAAAAGAGTGGTGAGTCCGTTTTTGCGGTTGTGTGAATATTCTTCAAACCACTGGTCAAGATAGTCCTGAGCCGTGAGCATTATGCGTTCTGAGAGTTTTTCGTCCGAAAGAATTCCATCGCGCTGTTCGTAGATATATTCACGCTGGTCGTTTAAAACATCGTCGTAGTCGATAAGGTTCTTACGGATTTCAAAGTTGCGCTCTTCTACTTTTTTCTGTGCGTTTTCGATTCCTTTTGTAAGCCATGGATGATAAATCGGTTCTCCTGGTTCCATTCCGATTCTTGTCATGATGTGCTTCATTCTCTCACCGCCAAACAGGCGCATAAGGTCGTCGTCCATCGAAATGAAGAATTTTGAGCGTCCAGGATCTCCCTGACGTCCAGAGCGTCCGCGCAGCTGGTTGTCGATACGGCGGGATTCGTGGCGCTCTGAGCCGATTACGTAAAGACCGCCGAGAGATTTTACTTCTTCGTAATCTTTTTGCCACTTTTCTTTTTCTGCGATAACTGCTTCTTTTAGCTGTTCTGGAGTTGCGTTTGTTCCAACTCGTTTTAGTGCGCGAGATTCGTAGCTTCCGCCGAGTTTAATATCAGTACCGCGTCCTGCCATGTTTGTTGCTACAGTAACAGCGCCCTTTGCGCCGGCTTCTGCAATGATGAGGGCTTCGCGCGCGTGGTTCTTTGCATTCAAAACTTCGTGCCTGATACCTGCGCGGGTAAGGAGGGCGGACAGATGTTCTGATTTTTCAACCGAAACCGTGCCGACAAGAATAGGCTGGCCTTTTTCGTGGGCGGTCTTGATTTCTTTAACGATTGCGTTCCACTTGTCTTCTTCGTTGAGATAAACTTCGTCCTGCTCGTCAATGCGGGCAACAGGAAGGTTTGTTGGAATTGCAACAACGTCGAGCTTGTAAATTTTTGAAAATTCAACAGCTTCTGTCTGAGCCGTGCCTGTCATACCAGACAATTTGTCGTACATGCGGAAAAAATTCTGGAATGTGACGGTTGCCATAGTGCGGTTGCGCTGGGCGATTTTTACGTGTTCTTTTGCCTCGATTGCCTGGTGCAGACCGTCAGAGTATCGTCTTCCTTCGAGAATACGTCCTGTAAATTCGTCTACAATCTGAACTTGACCGTCTTTTACAACATAGTCAACATCGTTCTGATAGAGAAGGTGCGCGCGAAGCGCCTGTGTAAAGTAGTGTAAAAATTCAAAGTTTTGCTCGTCCTGGAGTTTTGTTCCTGGCTGAATCAAATTGTGCTGATGAAGAATCTTTTCGATATGATCCATGCCCTTGTCTGTAAAGGAAACTCTTTTTGATTTTTCATCAATTTTGTAGTCGCCTTCCATTGCGGCACGCTCTTCCGGAGTCATCTGAACTTCGTCCGGATAGTCGTCCGTCGCAGGGTCTTTTGCAACTTCGGTAAATTCGCCGACATATTTGTCAACTTCGTAATATTTGTAAGTGTCGTCTTCTCCAGCGCCAGAAATAATAAGAGGGGTTCTGGCTTCATCAATGAGGATGGAGTCGATTTCGTCTACGATACAATAGTTGAATCCGCGCTGAACTTTTTGTTTAAGCTCAACCTGCATGTTGTCGCGCAGGTAGTCAAAGCCGAATTCATTGTTTGTTCCGTAAGTGACGTCGCAGGCATAAGCTTCGCGGCGAGCCGCATTGTCCATATTGGAAAGAATCGCGCCGACAGTACAACCGAGGTAGGCAAAAACCGGGCGCATTGTGTTTGCGTCGCGTTCTGCAAGGTAATCGTTTACAGTAACGACATGCACGCCTTTTCCAGAAAGCGCGTTCAGATACGAAGGAGCAACGGCAACAAGAGTTTTACCTTCACCAGTCTTCATTTCTGTAATGCGGCCCATGTGCAGGTTGATAGAGCCCATAACCTGAACGTCATAAGCGCGCTCGCCTCTTACACGGAAAGCAGCTTCGCGGCAAAGAGCAAAGGCTTCTGGAAGAATATCATCAAGCGACTCACCTTTTGCAAGGCGTTCCTTAAAAATCTGTGTCTGTTTTGGAAAGTCTTCTGCGGCCAGAGATTTTGCCCATTCTTCTTTTGCATTGACCTGTTCAACGATTGGTCTTAACTTTTTTACATCACGGTCATTCTGAGAACCGAAAATTGCAGTGAAAATTTTGTCTAACATAATGTTTATAGTATAATAAAAAAACTGCTTAAAGAATAGAAAAAAAACGCAAAAAATTGACCAATGCCGATTTTTTTAACGAAATGGACGGCAGTTTGCGTTCTAACCGGCCTTGCGCAGTTCCGCTTTTGCTCCATTGGCTATGCCAACGCTGCGCGCTGCTCCAGTCCGGCGTAAGTTTTGCCGTATCAGATACATTGACGGTCTTTGCTCAATTTTATATTCTTTTTTTTACAATGCAAAGAAAAATTTCAAAAATATGTTTTTTTACCTTTCTGGCTTTAAGTTTTTTAAGCGCGTTTTCGTGCGCCCGCTCAAATTCTGTGGCTTCGATTAACGAAAAAGACCTTTTTACAATAAATTACGGCAGTTTTGAAGACGAGTTAAATCTCTTTAATTTAAGTACATCCGGCTCAATAAACACGTTTATGACTATGCACGACGGTTTTTTTTATATTGCAAACGGCGAGTCAAAAAAAATCCTCGAGCTTAATTCCTATGGCGAGCTTCTGACTCTTTATTACAACAGCGAATACACAAAAACTCCTTCTTTTGCAGACAAGGCTTCTGTAAATTCAACTAAAAAAGCGGTTGAATATCCTTTTAACACTCTTGGCCCTCTTGCGGTAGATTCCAACAAATGCCTTTACGCAGTTGACACTCTTCCTGCGGAGCGCCAGGAAAACGACATAGAAAACAGGCTTCTCTTAAGCTACATTGTCCTGCGTTTTAACAGCGATGGAACTTTTATTGATTATCTTGGACAGCAGGGGCCAGGCGGAACTCCGTTTCCGTTTATAAAAAATATCTATGCCACAAAAAACAACGAGCTTGTTGTTGTATGCGAATCGAACGAAGGACCTCTTGTCTACTGGTTCAATTCTTCCGGCTTTTTGCTTTATTCGGTTCCGTTTAACGAAAAACTTGTTCCAAAGCTTAAGGACTTAAATGATTCTGAAAATATAAATTTTATTTCGATTGAAAATGTAATTCCTGACAGCGTTTCCCGAAAACTCTATGTCCAGGTAAATTATTTTCAAAACTATCTCGATCCGGCTACAAAAGTACAGTCGGGCATCGATTTTGAAAAAACAATGCTTTATCCTCTCAACGTAGAAACCGGACTTTATGAAGAAGGGCTTGATATTCCTCCTCACGAGGAATCGGTTTCGGAAAATCTGAGCAAAGAAGTTTTTTCTATTCCTTTTGACTTTTTGGGCGTTACAGACGGAGGCTGGTTTTTCTTTTCTGTTCCGACAGAAAAAGGCTATTTGATTCAGATGGTGCAGCCGAGCGGACAGAAAATTTTAAAACGCTCGCTTCCAGTTGAGCACAGCGAGATTCTGTATTATTCGCTTGGACTCAGCGGAAACGGAATTATAAGCGCTCTTTACATAAAAAAAGAAAAGGCCGAAATCGTATGGTGGCGCACAGATTCTCTTGTTTCTTCATTTATGAACTAGAATGAATTAAAAACGCGGTTTTTGGAAGAATTATGGATTTTAGCAGAAAAAAAGAAGCCAGAGGCGAAAGCGAGGAAGACAAAATGGTCTTTTACTACAGTCGCGAAGAAAGGCTAAAAAATGCTCCTCAAGAAGTGCAGAACCTTTACGACGGAACATTTAAGGTTTTTAAGCCGGGACTTTTTAAGGCTCTTGTTTCGACAAAAACAAACAGGCTTGTCTTTATGGCGCTCATAATCTGCTTTTTACTCGTAGTTTTTCTTGGATTTTTTAACAGGCAAAACGAAAATATTTTGGGCGGAGTTCCCATTGAGCTTACAGCCTTTTCCTTTGAAGAAACTGTCTACGTGAGCGTAAAATTTGAAGAGCCGTCAAAAAAATACAAAATTGAAAATCCGCTGAATTTTGATGTGGGCATTGAATTTCTGGATGCGCAAAAAAATGTTGTTGAAAAGCGCGTGGAACTGAATATTTATAACGGGAATGAAAATTTTTTACGGACAACTATCCATGATTATGATATATTTTATATAAATGTAGAAATTTTTCTTGATGGAAAATCCGTCAATTTAAAATGTCCAGTTGAAAAACGCTAAAAATTTTACGGAGAACTTAAAAAAGCCAATCATAAAACTGAAGTTTTAATCTTGACTTTCTATAGGAGTTAAAAAATGTTACAGATTTATTTTCTTTCGATTTTATTGAATGTTGTTGCAGGTCTTATTCTTGTTTATGCCACCGACTTTACAGCAAAAAAAAGCGAAGCGGCAGAAGAAATTGATGCAGAAAATCATGATTCTGAAGTTGAAAAAAATTCTAGTGATTCGACAGAAAGCGAAGACGATTCTGTTTTTGACAAAAAGCTTCAGTTTGCAATCAATTCAAAAGGTACTTTTTTTGACGATATGACTTTCCGGCTTGTAGTTGCAATTTTGTCCGGACTTACTGGAATCTTAAAGCTTCTTTCGGCAGTTCAGAACGATGTTCCTGTAATTGGAGATTTGATTCCTGCTGTTGCCGGACTTGCGGCCTGCTTTGCGCTTTTAATTGAATTCTATATTCAAAAGTCAAATGTTGAATTAAAATTTCCGGCGTTTTTAACGACTGTTTTTATAGGCGGAAGAAAATATCTTGGAATTTTCTGCATAATTGCCGGAGTCCTGCATTTTATCTTTCCACGTGTTCTTTTTCTGTAAAAAACTGATTTTATTGGAGCTATATAAAAAAAATGAATAAAAAATCGATTGCCTGCATTGCTTTTAACGAAAAAAAAGTTTTTATTGCACATAGAAATCCTGTCGGGCAGATGGGCGGCCGCTGGGAATTTCCGGGCGGAAAAGTTGAAGACGGGGAAACGGACGAGCAGTCGATAATCCGCGAATTTGAAGAAGAATTCGGCGTAAGGGTGAGTGTCGATAAAAAAATTGCGGAAGCGACGTTTAAGCATAACGGCGACGATTTTTCTTTGCATGCGTATCTTATACATCTTCCGCACGACGGAATGACGGAAAAATTTAATTTGACAGAACACACCGAGTACCGCTGGGCTGAGCTTGCAGAGATTCCGACTTTGAATTTTGTAGATTCTGACTTGCTTATTTATCCTCAGATTTGCAAGTTTTTGGCAGACAGCCTTTAATATTGAAGATTTGCCAGGTTTTATCGATGAAAAAAAATTTTCTTTTTTGCGCGTTTATTTTTGGTTCTTTAGTTTTTATTTCCTGCTCAAAAAAAAATGAAAAAATTCAATTTGACAGCCTTGAACCTATGGCGATTGAACCTGGAGTTGAATGGCTTTTGGTAACTTCTCCTTATACAGCCTGCCATAAAGAAGCCGGATATGAAAATCCTGTCGAAAGTTATTTGCGCCGTGGCGAAATCAGGGTTGTAGAAGGAAGCTCGACAGTAAAAATTGACGATAATTACGAAAAATGGTTTTTTGTAAAGGAAGGCTGGATTCCTGAAAACTGCGCAAAAATTTTTTCAAATAAATTGCGTGCGCAGACTGCTAAAAGCGAACTGCGCTAGAGTGTGTGCGTGCAAGCACGCTGCGAGATTTTGCTGGCGCAAAACTCGGATTTGAACTGTTCGCTAAAAGCGAACCGCGCTAGAGAGTGTGCGTGCAGGCACGCTGCGAGATTTTGCTTACGCAAAACTCGGATTTGAACTGTTCGCTAAAGCGAACCGCGCTAGAGGATGGAGCGGTGAGCGTAGCGAAAACAAAGGCTTGCCTTTGGTCGGAGGCGAAAGCCGTAGCCGCGGAATACTCGGTCTGCCTTATGGCAGAAGCGCCCGTAAAATTATAAATAAAACTGAAATTTAACGACACTTAAGAAGTTTACTATTTATTAAATTTTATAAAAATGGTATTACATAACTATGGACAGCAAAAAAGTTCTGGAAAAGTTGCTTGACTCTTTTAAAAGATACTACGACTTGAATACTGAAAATCCTGTCAGCCCTTTTGTTGCGACTGCGGAATTTCATTCTCACACGGAGCAGTACATGCTCTTGAAAATCGCGCATCTTTCGGACATTTATACTCATGAGTACGTTTATTTTGCGCTCGAAAAAGAATTGTCGGCCGAGCGTTTGGCGGAACTTGCAGAGCTTGCCTGGAACGACGGAATTTCAAAGGTTAAGCCGGTTGAAGGGCACAAAACTTCTGACGTTACTTTGATTGTGCTTGCTGAAAAAACTTGTGGCGAAGTTCTGAAAACTTGCAGAAAAATAAAAAAGCACAAATCTTATAATTTTACTTTTCGGGGATGGAGTGATTTGAGACTGGCTGTAATGGATCTTTCTTGCGGAAGTTTTGCGGTAAATAGGCTTGCAGGGCATTTGAAGAAGGTCTTTAAGCAAATTATTTTTATTTAATAAAAATTGCCTTGATTTTGAACTGCTCAGTTTTGACGGTTTTTAGGTGATTTTTGAAAAAAGTTTTTTTCCAATGGAGGGAAAAGATTATGACAGCTTTATTGATTATTATTGCTGCTCTTGCTTTGCTTTTTGCCGGATATGTTTTTTATGGCGCTTATCTGGCAAAACAGTGGGGAATTGATCCTAAAAAATCAACTCCGGCGAATTTTATGCCTGACGGCGTTGACTATGTTGAGACAAAGCCTGCCGTTTTGATGGGACACCATTTTTCTTCGATTGCTGGCGCAGGCCCGATTAACGGTCCGATTATGGCCGCAGTTTTTGGCTGGGTTCCTGTATTTTTGTGGTGCGTTATTGGCGGTATTTTCTTTGGCGGTTTGCAAGATTACGGTTCGCTCTTTGCTTCAATTCGCAACGAAGGAAAATCAATTGGCGAGATTATCAAAACATCGATGGGAAAATTTGCTAAAAAACTGTTCATTATTTTTTCGCTTCTCGTTTTGATTCTTGTAATTGCTTCGTTTGTAAATGTTGTAGCAAGCACTTTCTTTACTCCAGCCCTTACTGCGCAGCAGGTTGCAGACGGAGTAAAAGAAGCCGGTCTTTTTGTTCTTCATCCTACTGAAAACCAGACGACTGCAATGATTTCTGTCTGCTTTATTATTCTTGCTGTAATCTACGGACTTGCTACAAACCGCTTTGGTGTAAAAACTCTTCCTGCGACAATCGCCGGAATTATTGCAATTGTTGGAATTATTGTTCTTGGGTTGAATGTTGGTCTTGGCGGCGGACGCGTAACTTGGATTGTTGTTATTGCCCTTTACATTGCCCTGGCTTCTCTTATTCCTGTATGGATTATGCTGCAGCCTCGCGACTATCTTTCTTCGTTCTTGCTTTATGCAATGATTCTTCTTGCTCTTGCCGGAATCGTAGTTTCTGCCTTTACCGGCTCAGCTCGCGGTGTTCATTTTGAGCTTCCTGCTTTTACAGGCTGGACACAGTCAATCGGACATATGTTCCCGGCTCTCTTTATTACAGTTGCCTGCGGCGCTTGCTCTGGCTTCCATTCTCTTATTGCTTCTGGAACTACTTCTAAGCAGCTTGATGCTGAACAGAACGCAAGGCCAATCGCTTACGGTTCTATGCTGATTGAGTCTGCTCTTGGTGTAATTTCTTTGATTGCTCTTGGCATGGTTTCTGGAAAATTTATGCACGTAGAAAACGGAATATGGTCGTTTAATGGTTCTCCTGCCACAGCTTTTGGAAACGGAATTGCAATTATGTTCGGAGATTCTTCGACACGAATTTATAGAATAATCAATGCGCTTTTGACGCTTTCTATTTCTGTATTTGCGCTTACAAGCCTTGATTCTGCAACTAGACTTTCGCGTTTTATGTTCTCGGAACTCTTCTTGAATGAAGATGAAAAAACATGGAAAGATGCAAAATCTCCAGTCCGCAAAATCCTTGCAAATCCGTTTTTTGGAACAACAATGATGGTTGTGATTGGTTCAATCCTTGGAGGACTTAAACTATCTGCAATTTGGTCGCTGTTTGGCTCTGCAAACCAGCTTCTTGCAGGAATTGCTCTTCTTGCAGTTGCGGCATGGCTTGGAAAAGCCGGTAAAAACAATAAAATGTTCTTTATTCCAATGGCATTTATGTTGGCTGCGACTTTGACACAGCTTATCTTTACTGTTGTTGGAAAAATCTCTGCAATGGTAAGACACGCGCCAAACGCAATGCATTGGGGCAACTGGTTCCAGCTTATATTTGCGTTTGCAATGGCGGTTTTGGCAATCGTGCTTGTGGTTGAAGGTGTAAAAACTTTCGTAGCCCAGCACAACGCTAAAAAAGCCAATGCCTAGGCTGTAAAAAAATAAAAATAAAAAT